>BNJV01002919.1_pt1 | contig 86575 bp, 161 predicted proteins | sample 8540591 | NCBI WGS metagenome assembly BNJV01 (sample SAMD00202457, study PRJDB9452) | human saliva metagenome | host: Homo sapiens
AGAGGGCCGTTGAAGGCCTCCCAGACCAGCTTCTGGACGTATCTCGTCCGTCTGATCCCAGTCCGACTCCACAGGGTTTACCTGACATACCGCTAGGCTCTGAGGGCGGTGTGTGCAGGGATCGACCAGTCGAGAACCACGCCAGGAACTCCTACCGAGGATCACTGACCTCAATATCATCGGTGAGTCGCTGTCAATATTTCATGTCTCGACAGTAGGAGCCAAGTCGGCAGTGCGTTCCTCTCTCCTCTCTCTCCTTTCACCTGCGTCGAGCCATGTGAGATATGGTACTCACGACTGGCATAGCTCTTCCTTCCATCCTCCTCAGGAGTAGGTGGGCTTGCTTCTGGTCCGTCCTCCCCATCACCCTTGGGCGTGAGAGTAGGGTGCTGTCACTGAGACACAGGTTATCCAGAGCGTACGGTTCCAGACGCTGCCGTCTCTTGTGGGCAGAGTATGCGAGGTTGTCGCTTCTCTCTCTAGCGACCGTCTCCCAGACGGTGAAGGCAACCGGAGTTTCGGCTCTCCCGTCGACACGGACCGAGAACATGAGGTTGGTCCTGCTCGGAGGCATCAATATGCAGTCCGGTGCAGGGTGGCTCATAAAGTTGATCAGTTCTTCACCTACTGATGGCAAGCCAGCAGTCAGGAGGTGAATTCCTCATTCAGAGTCAATAGATTCTCAAAGTGCAGTTTCATGGTCGCCATCCTTGCAAACTCCATTGCATAGAGGGGATCTCTTAAGTAGAAATAAATTCGATGATCTTGCTGAGGCTGAACCCAGTAGCATTGTCCTTTGTAAAAACTGGATCTGCGGAAGACCATACCAGGACGTCGGATGGTATAAAACACCCCTGAGCGCTTCCATGTGGGTGGTTCCGTCTCTCGGATATCATGGAGTATTTCGGGTCAAGGGCATCAGGTCAGCGGTTGCCATTCGTAGCTTTCCTCCACGAGACTGGTACCAAAGTCATGCTAAATCAGCTACTCAAAATTGGCCTCCTTATTATGAACTGATCAGCGGTCACTTCATGCCGTTCCACAGGCATACCTTTCATGCCCAGTCCTCCTTAACTACGGTATCGTCAGCCCTCCTCGCAGATAGAAGTTGGTCGATGGGAGATATGTAGGGGTTGTCATCCATCTCAGCAGTATTAGAGCGGCCCGGGGTTCCTCGTCTCAATGTCCCCCATCACAGCATAAATCCTTCAGTCTTTTCATGACAGCTCGGCCATCCAAGAGATTCTTCCAGAGATCAAAGCTTCATTGCGTCTCCTACGTGTACAATACAGAAAAAATGAGGATCAGTTTCTTGCTTGGCGAGCGGTGATGACGGTTTCGTCGTCGACCTCGAACTCTGGACATATCCTGAGACGAACGCGGTAACCATTATCTTTCAAAATCTCAAGGGCTTATCTTCTATCAATATCTCCTCTGACGCTCCAGTTCTCGGTGTAATCTACATTGGTTTGACATTAATGGTCCACTTGTCAGTTACGGGGTTCAACAATCTCATACTCGATCTGGTTCCGGTTCGATAGGGTTAATCTTCCTCGGTCGGAGAGCTCCCAGATAATCAGAATCGTCTCCGACGACGTCAATGTGCAGTCATCGGTACTACTTCTGGACCTCCATGGGCACCAAGTTCATTGTGGTATCGACCTGCACGATCCACTCAGTGGGGAATTGGCTTGTCGACTTTGGCTGTGGCGACGATGTCGAGTCGTAGCTACGGCCTCATAATGAAATAAAACTTCTTGAGCATCGTTCGTTCCTTCTAAGGTGGGGATGGGAATTTGGGTCTCCCCAGGGCCCCCAAATGGATATAGATGTCAGACAGGATCGGCTCATGGGGCCCCAGAGCTGACCCTCGGTCATGAGGGTTCAGACTTGTTGTCACTGGCAGATAATCCACTTGCCATTGGCTCCTGTGAGGTGGGCGCCCAGTCTCCTCGTCGCTGGCGGCCCAGTTTGGACAGACGGAGTTGTCGTTAAAGTGATCTTGACTGCCTCGCAGACGCTACAGCGAGGGGTTGGAAGCTTGACTGAGCAGCATCAGAACGGAACCTCCCTCAGTGTCAGCGTCCTCAGCGTACATAACCTCAAGGCTCATCCTCCACGATGAAGAGGCCCTTGTCAAGATAGCAGGCAAGACTCTACTCCAGCTTGATGCAATCATGGTAGGGGCGGAGGCGTATCAGCCACTCAGGGATCACGAAATCAAGGGCTATCCTGCTCATTCAGGAGCTATGCAAGGAAATTACGTCCGATGATCAAGGAACGATCTTGGGCGGGACGGCCTCAAGAGTTAACCTTCACCTTGATGTAGAAGGGCTCTCCGTGTCGTCCAGGCTTCAGAGTCTTGATGTTGAACCTTGCTTCGATTCAGGTCGTCAGCAGCATCGTCAGGAGGGGATGACACAGAAGGTACAGGCTGTGTTCCAGGCAGTCTTTCTCTCTACGAGTTGCGGAGAGGTCAGGCGTTCTTGATAAGGTGTAAAGTGTTGACGGTCATGTCGTGTTTCCTACATAGGGTGTGGTCTTGAGATGAGACCTGGTCGACGATATAAGGGAGGGAGAGTAAAGGTCGTGATTCTAACCCCCTTCCTGGCTGGCGATGCCGCGGTGCGGGTCGCTGGATGAGCCCAGCAGGCATCTAGCTCATCCGGCGTGAGTAATGCTGTGGATTAGCTGAGCCAGTTCTCAATCTCAGGGGTGATTGCAGATTGAACTCCTCGATAGAAACTCAGCCTCAGTAGAAGGAACGTCTGGAGTTTGGTAGTCACTAAGTTTCGACTCTCGGCAGCAGAGATTCAAGAAATTACTGGATGCCTGCCTTGCCGTCATAGTTCAGACGGATCCGGTTTGAACAGGGCTCACTCGTGGGACCTTCCCCCTCAGTGGGTTAGTTCAACAATAAGACCCGCATCGGCGAGGGCAGCACTGAGGTCCAGTCGTCCAGCTCAGTACAGCGAATGTCAAGGAGGTTCTGGGCTGTCTGGCGACGGTGGTACATAGCTGCTTCGGTCGCACTCTAAAGCTTTGTCGGTGACTCCTTGGTCTCGTCGTCCTCAGGGTTCCCTTCCACCTCGTCCGAAGGTGGCTGGTGTATCAACAAGGATATCCATTGCTTGATTGGCCGCCATCCTTCAGGGCATTGGTTCGTTCCTTTCCTGAAACCCTAAGACGGGTTGGGTTCTAAAATTATGAGTTGGTTCAGTTGGTGCCCAGATGTGTCACTTGGATGTTCTTGGCCATGGCAGGCATGTCACTCTTTCGTTTGCGGGAGAATTGGTGCTGGTCGCAGTAGTCACGTGTTGCGTAGTAGGCGAGCGTAGCTATAGCTGACCAACACCCATCTCAACAAGGTTGGTGAGGACATGCTGGCGGGCGGGGAGGGCGGGACTTGGCAATACCTTTCTGGGAGGGTCTCATTATGCCTGCCGTCTCGCGATTCCATGCTGCTAGGAGGAATTATCGAGGCAGTGTATGCTTCTGGATTTGCCCTCAGGGCTGGCGTCACAGGTTCCCTTCCATATCGATTTAATCCAGCTTCCAAGCTCCATGGTCGTCTCCAGCGTCTTCGTAATCAAGCCAGGATACGCACAGCCTCCGACATCGCCATTACAAGGTAAATCTCATTACCCTCACTGTCCTCGGTAGTTCTCATTACAAGTCAGGCCGGCCCCGGGTGTCTGGGTTGCTGGGAATGGAATCATGAAACGCGACCATTGAACTTTCAATTCATTCTCGCCGATTCAAGCAGCATTCATTGTAGCCTTGATCGTGTCTAGGCATCTTCAGGCAGAGGATCTCAGGCGAAGGTCTTATGAACTAACAGGGTTCCTGGAACTTTACTTGCCAGTTGCGTACCAACCTTCTTTGTCATGTGCATTATGGAACGGTGTCGTTGACGAGCAGCATACGATCGTAAATTCACTTCGTGCTCAGATGTGTAGCTAACCTTTCTTCCCAAGCTCGAGACCTCCAGAAATGATACGATCATCAGCGTTCAGGATCTTGATCAAGGTCTATCAGTGCAAGCAGCGGTGCTTATCCCTTTCTCCTGAACTTAAATCACTTCAGGTCAGAGCCATAGACAAGGCGCCGCGCTTGGCGACGATGTTATCCCACGTTCCAGAGATTCTCAGGTGGAGTTGTCAGGTTGTGGTGAGTCCATCCAAGTCAGATTCAGTACGATCTTCAGCATAAGCCCAGGCGTCGAAGTTCGAGGTCGTCATCCAGATGGGTGAACCCATTCAGGATCACCCACGAGCTCGTGAGTTCCTTGTACTTGATCAAGATGCAGGCCTTCTTGGAGCTCCTTTGTACCTCTTAATTGTAGGGCCCGAATAGTTGGGGTTCCTCAGTCGACGTTGGGTTGCATCGACACAATATCAACAAGGCCCACTTTCTCGTAGTATCCGGGTTCCGGTGTGACGTAGCCGCCCTCATAACCTCTTCACCCACGATGTGTCGACTTGCCGTACTCATGCCTTGGCCGGGAACATCTCAGCAGGTTCACATTGCAAGGGTACTTCTAGTGTCCATGACCCTGGATATAGTCTGGGTGGGTCAAGCAGTAGTTGCTGGGTTGGCTGGGACCGGCGATCTCAGCGAGGGATCCTGCCAGGGCCTCCCAGAATCCACCTCAGATCCCATACCTCTGTGGGGCGCGATCATTTCTCACAATAGCGACTCCCACATCTCCTCGGCACTGGTTCATTCAGGAGACCAGGCTCCTTGTGGTGGATTCTGGTTCAGTCTCCAGCTAGCGGGGGACTGCTTTCTTGGCGGCGGTGGCGATATCAGTCTCGGACAGGTTGTGGGCCTCAGGTCCCTCCCAGTAGGATTGTTGGTCTTACGGAGGGCAGTGGGGCTGGATGTTCAGGTAACGGGGATACGACCATGGGGGATATGGTTTGTCAGCCTGACAGTTTATTTGAATTAAACGACTTCTTCTCCGGTAAGATCAACGATCTCGATTTCAGAATTAGTTGATCATCCTCTGGATCTTGTTAGCTTACGGACTTCTTCAGTTTCACAAGGAACTGGGTTTGGGAATACCTGAAACGTCGTAAATAATCAGGGTATCGTCGTCATTCCTCATAGGATTCTCCCTCACTTGAATTCGCTCCTCCGAGGGAGGGCAGCATCTCCTGCACCAACTTGATGCAGTAGTCAGCTGATGGTGGACTTCATGGCGAACTGGTGAGGGCCTTCCTGCCTCTCATCGACACGTCGTGAGCCATCAGACTCCCTTGGCGTCAAGTAGCACCTTCACTTGAGTAGAAATCCAGTCTGGAAGCTGATCCAGGTGGAATTCCTTCCACCCAGGTTCCGCTCTATGAGCTTACGGATGGACTTCTCGTTCTGCATGACCTCCTGACGGATCAGGGTTTCTCATGACAGGAAGATATCCGTCCTCAACCGCAGTAAAGGCCCTGGTGAGCCGGTGCACTCGGTGAGGAAGGCGTCGACGGAGGCAGGTTGCCTGAGTGGGCCTTGCACTCGGCTCAGGCACACCAACCGTGAAATTACAGGAGGATTCCCCAGGTACTCAGTGGTGGATGGGTTCCACCCCCGATCAGCTGAGTTTCAGCATAAGGAGGGAACCCACCTACGAGCCTCCCCGGAACCTTGTCTGTCCTTGTCAGGGTCGATGTCAGTGACGTCTTGCCGAGTACGGGACATAGTATACTAAATTGTCCAGGGTCCCGCTGAGATGGTCCGTGACGTCAGTCCCAACGTTTCGCCGGGAGGCCCGATTTTCATTGGCATTACTACGCCGGACGAGATCCCTTATAGAGCTCATCAAGATTATGACAGTTTGCTCTTTCATTTCCGTCAATCCGAAATCAAACCTCCTTCTTCCTCCCTGGGAAAATTGGTTCAATAGCCCACATACCTTGCGCGTCGATTCCTCGAGTTGTGCAGCGATCGCGAAACTCCTCAGTAGTCCGGATCTCGTCCTTGAGACTTTATACATGTTGAGAATTTTATAGCCCCGTCAGATACGTCTGGTGCTCGCCTTTTAGATGCACTTCCAGAGGGATACCCTGCTCATCATTAACTCATCTAGTAAAATCAGGAAGTTGGGGAATGGGGTTTGGTTTTACTCATCATGCCGACTGACTGTAGTCGTCGTAATATAGTGACATGATGTATATATCCATACGGTGCTTGGCAATGGCTCCGCGCTCATCCTCAAGTCGAGACTATTATCCTTGTACCGACCAAATGTCAGGCTTGCGTCCATTAAGCTCCACGTGATAAGGCGCCTCGTGGCCGCTCTTCAGGTCAGTGAACACGGGCAGGAGGTTCGGTACCTGAACGCATTACCTCGGACGTGAACTCGTAGAGGTTCCTTCTCGATTTCATAACCATCGACTCGGCGTGCGATGAAACATTCAGGCGACTGTTGTCCTTGATTCGGGCAAGGTTTACCGTCAATACAGATGGCTACTCAGTTCGACACTTGGAATGGCTCGAGGCAAATTCGGTCGCTCAGTCGCCCAAGAACACTGCGTCGAAATTCAAATTGTATAGATTCTTCCAGTAGTCTTGATAGAAGGGTTCAAGATCGTCGACTTACCAGATCCCGACGGCCGTAGAGCACAGAGACTTCTGAATCCATGCAGGATCTCCTGTGAATGGACCCAATGGCCCACTCAGCGGGTTTCTCTCTCCTCCGGATTTATGAGGGTGCTCATCAGCTCTTCATAGGCGGGACATGAGTTTATCGCTCAGAGAATGAGAGTGTGGTGTAGTCCTCCTTCAGGGGATCTGGTTTGAGAACAGTATTATTTTGCTGTCTAGGGCTTGTGGGGTCAGGGTTTGGACATCCGACTTTATAATCTGTGTATGTCTTGGGAGTTGTAGTCCCAAATGCAGGGCCAGACGGTCCCGTCAATTCTCTGAGCCTCTTAGGTTGACGGGCGACGTCGTGATCCTAGCTACACTAGGTCATACTCATCAGTACTCCAAGTACGTCTCAGGGTTTGTGTACACGGCATAGGACTTCCACGAACCACTTGGATCCTTGAGATCGTTGCGCGCCAGGCCATGCACCTCAGTGTGCCCAGTTTCAGGGCTCGCTCGCAGTTTCAATGAAAGTCATTTGACTCCACTTATATGTCAGTTCTCCACTAGGTAGAGGCTGCATCTAGTACCAGAGCTCAAGGCGGTTTCGTTGAGACCCCGACTCATGCAGAACTCAGGGAGGACTTGAGGAAATATACCTCCTCGTCCATGGGGTCATTAAACGACTCATCCAATGATTCATTGGCCTTCTCAGCCTTTCAGTCAGGCTTATCGTCCAGCGCGGCGTCGCAGTCCATGAAGTTGATTCCGGGGTTGTTGATCATCTCTCCCAAAGCCAAGGAGCCAGGGGCCCTCATCCATCCATCCAGCTCAACCTTATACAGTCAGCCAGCCCGAGAAGACCTCAGGAACGGTGGCCAGGCTTGAGAAATCTGGTGAGGCTCACTTATATTAGCGGTTCCTTACTCCACAGCCATCCATATCCCAGTGCAGGGTGATTCCATCATAGCGAATTATGGAACTCAGTACAGTGGAAGCTTCATCAAGAGAGTAGCTGTCAAACATAAACATGGTTTCATCTCCCAAAGATGAGTTTAGGAGTCAGAGTACTCGTCTTCCATCAAGCGGGATCCTGATGCAGGTCCTCAATGATCTCAGGGCAGATATCATGGGGAGATTGAGATTACAGATCCATGACGGTGATCTCGATCAGAAAACTGCGTCTCGAGGGTCACGACGTTACCAGAGCCACTCACCAGCGTTGTCGATCAGTGACCATGTCGTCGTCCACAGAGGATGCGGTCCTCCGTGAAATACATCAGCTGGCCAGTCAAAGTTAAGAATTACCTGCTTCGTAAATCGTTCTCCGTGATTTCATGGATGGACTCGCCCTCCACGAGCCTCCTCGTCTTCGTCCTCTTCCTCAAAGTCCTCCACATAATCCTCAGGTCATCCTCCATAGTAATACACAGGATATAAATCATTGACTTTAATCCTCCCTCATGCTCGTGTCTACTTCTCCCTTCTCTTCAGGTGTCTCCTGGACCTCGTCCGGAGACTCCCCTTCTCAGGCTCCCTTCTTCTCGCCCTTCAAGTCTTGCACGGCGAGTATCGCCATAAGACCAGGTGACAGGCGCCAGTAGTTTCACCGTCCCTTTCGTTTACCTCGACCATTGGCAGAGCCAGTCAGGATCAGAAATACTACCCCTCATCAATTTACCTACCTCAGTAATTCATAGATAACGCCATCGGCGTTGAAGTCGAGCACAAAGACTTTAGGTGACCTCGATCGAGGGACAGGTCGTAGTCGCGGTAGTTAAGATACCTCAAGTTTGCCGAACTCGACATTGCCGTCACCATCTCGGTGTCCGTAGGCCCAGCCCACCACAGGAGACCGGCGAGCGTCAGGTGAGCCAAGGGCCCTTAGCACATCATTCAGGAGCAGATATCCGCAAATTCCGCAGGGATGTCAATTAGCGTAGTTCTCCTGGGCGTGGGATCAGCGAGGCTGTAGTCCCTCGTTCCCCTCCCAGGCTTTCGCATTCTGTGGTCAGACACGACGGCATGCGGCTTGAGGACACCAAGCTCACGCATAGACTCCCTCAGGCTTGAGGCTGGAACTCCTTGCCCCGTCTCATTGTAGTGGTCCATCTTCCCTTTTGTCAAGGGCGTTGGCGTAGCTCAGCGAGAATACGCTCAGTCTCCTCCTTGCAAGCCCTCCTCAGTACGGTCCAGTTTGGAAGGCTCCTCAGGATAGCGTAGGCCATGGACAGACCAGCAATCCATTCATGCAGAAGTCGGTGCCTGGGATCAGAAATGGCGGAGGCTGTGCCCAGACTCAGCGGCAGGGCGTAGTGCTTGACAAGATAGCTGTCAGGTTTCCCCCAAGCACAGGCCTTGGCGATCTAAGATCTCGCGCTTATCAGACTTCTCCTCGTCCTCAGCCTGTGACTGTCCTTCAGCTCGTTCAGGGTCCCTCCAAATTTGACCTCATGAGCATCTGCTTAGCCGTAGGGACTGCAGGTTGCAGTGAAACCAGCAGTCAGCCCAATCAGGATGCTTGGGTGCGTGCTTGGGAGACGATGAGCGCCCTTGCCGGCGAGGCGCGAAATAACTGTAAGACTCGCGGTGAAAGTACTTCCTCTCATTGGGCTCTTGTGGGCTGCGTTACTGACCGTCCTCATACAGGTCAACTTTGGCGACCCACGCCGATCCTCCGTATACTGTGCACAACAACATCCTATATCATTATTTGATTGTTCCTTATATCGTTTCACGATCCCACAGTGAGAATGGCGTTGATGACTATGGCCCTGCGAATGTAGCCCAGACCGGCAAGGATCCTAGGCCGAGGGGATGAGTAGAAGAACTGAGAAAGATGGTGCCAAGGACCATGGGCAGTTGTCATCTTCATCCGTTATCGGACGTCCTCCACGGCTTCAGTAGGTCAAGAATGTATCCATTGCAGGAACAGGCCAGCACGTCCGCTTCGGAATCCACCATCAGTTCTCCATCAGTGTACGGCTGGGAATCTACCCGTAGCCATACAAGGTCTCCAGTCCTTCCACATCCTTACTGGTCGCAGATGCTGATCGATTCGGACATCCTCAGCCTCACTACAGGTTACGAATACCAAAGTGGGCTCAGTTGTACTCCAAGCAGATTCCTCTGATTGTACGTCCGCTCAGTTTGGAGTCTCGACGTCCATCGTCCGATTGGGATATGGGGTGCTTCATCTTATTGCTGCAGGAACGCTGGGGACCGCCGTCGCCTCCGAAGGCAGACGAGGGTCAGTTCCTGAGGGTGAGATATCGCTCACGGCGTTCTGGCGCTGGGGCAGGAACAGCCATCAGGAGAAGGTAGTTGGCCCTCCTTGATGTCACTAGCGAAGAACGCCTGAAGCGCCTTTGCCGAGACTACCTTGTCAATACACATGAGTCTGTGACCTTTCGAGCAGCGGGCTTGGTCTTCCAAGTAGTTGGAGGTCGCCTCGGGAACACATTATCGGTCATATTCGCTCCTTCTGATGCCAAATTTGGGTCTCCCCAGGGCCCCGCTCCAGGAACTATCTCAGGCCTCAATTGTTTCCAGAATAAATCCCATGCTCCTTCTTGGCCTGCTCAAGGGTGCAGCAGGCATAACGCCGTTGGGGAACTTGATGCTCTTATTCTCGTCCTCCAGCAGGCTCCTTTGAACTCATCGTAGAGATGCTGTCCTTGGGCTGTGGACTGACCCTTCCCATGGAAGCCTTGTCAACAGTGGTTGCGGAGTAGTCGGGGAACAGCTTGAACTTGTCCTTCATTGAATTCAGTCCTCGGAAGCGCGAGACATAAACGCCTGAGCGTGTCAAAGTGAACCCCGCCGGGCTGCAGAGCTGCCTGGTCAATCAAGTCCACCTTGTTCATATCGAGACAGAGGGTCCTCGGTGACCATATCGCCGTCAAAAGGTCTCAGCGCTGACGTTCATCGCAGTCATGGATCGCCCTTTCAGTCCATCGAGTTTGAGGTAGTGGCTGCAGGCGACTTAGTCTGCTTGACATGTGAATTCCGGGTGCTTCTCATCAGACTTGTCGCTCTTCTGGATGACGCTTCGGCTGTCTTGCCCGTTCAGTGAGGGGTAACCACCACGGCGCCTGGGGCTCATCGTTCGTTTCACTACAGAAATAGAAACCTAGAACCCGTATTTGGTTCTAGGGTGAAATAAGATCAGTCGTTGGTCTCTTCGAGCTCAGCATCCGGTTTGTCAGCGTCCGATTCGATGGCGGCGGGGCCTCATCATCACTGTCCTTTCTGGAGGGAAGCAGGGGCCTTCACCAGGACAGGCGCCTTGAAACTTCCAGCTGCGGCGGAGCGGCACATGCGCACTCTTCTTGGCGACGCTTTCGAGCTTGAGTCCAGTTGACAACAATGATAAGTGTCTCGTCTGGTCTGGGTGCTCGATGTTGGTGGGGCAGTGTTCTCAGACATGGAGTTCTTTCAGGTTGATGGGTCTCATTATGGTGCGTGCAGTTGCGAAAACCTATGCCTGTGTTGGGGCATATGGTTTAATTGGTCTGGGGTATCTGGGGTCAGTAAAAAGGTCTCTCGAAAAATTCTCAGCGTACTGTCGTCCAGCCTTTATCATAAACGCCTTGCAAGGACACTACCACCGACGCCGTAGATGGCGGTCAGCCACCACTCCGGCTGGAGATGAGGCGCCGACAACAGCACCAGCGGTGATACTGGCGGATGTCAGGCGACAAGGGATACGACCTTTATCCGGTGGTCTCTTTGACTCATGGTCATTTCAGCACCTGGGTGGAATTCTCGTTATACAGTGCTCCTTTCACGGCTTGAACACTTCTCCAAATGAAACCGACGACGAAATCCAGTCCACCGACGGCGCTTCCCGTCATCCGAGACCTAGGCGCCATGGTGCACCTCAATCTACCTCACTCATTCCACCCGAGCTGGGTCACCAAAGAGTACCCTCCAAAATTCAGTTCAAGTAGAGACTCGTTGGGGCTGACACACATCTCACAGGGCAGTATAGTTCAGTTCGTTGTGACCCAGTCCAGTCTGACGGTGGACTTGAAATAACTGGCCGCTGTAGGCGTCGTAGAACAGGACATCGCCCTCGCCACAAACCACAGCTGCGTCACGGGGATGAATCCATCTTGGATTACGGCATTCCACAGGAGATCGTCTTCTCTCGGATGAGCGGTCCTGGTTGGAGCACGATAACGGTCCTTTACCTGTCGCGTGCCCTCATGGGCCGAGGAGCAGGATGGCTCGCTTGAGCCGAGACTGTGAGCGCCATTGACGCATGCCGGTGGCCAATATGGCGATGGCTGGAGGAGCGTAGGTCTTGGCGTGGTCTTGATTCGCTACTCTTTAGTGAGGGCGCTTGAAATTCGTCAATATCCCTCCACCATCTGGCGGTGCATGGACGCTCAGAGCGACCGACACCCCGAGGCCTAAGCGCCAATCAAGGTGAGGGACAGTTGCGAGTTGCAGCAAACTGAGAGTCCCTGGGTAGCTTTGATGGGTGAGGTTCATTTGCTCTCCTTCTCCGATCTTGCTAAGCCTCCTTGAGGTCTCAATGGCGACCCGGATCCCTGAGGCGTTGCAGGAGCATCTACTTGGCAACCATTAGGGGTCGACGTAGAATTGGGACACAGGGGCGACCTTCTAGGTGTTGGTAACTGGTTCGGATGCAGGATTCCAGCTCTCAGTATCTTCAGGGTTCATATACGTTTCCTTTCTATCAGAAACCCTAGGGCAGGTTGGGTTCTGAGGGATGGGGTGAGGGTCATTGGCAGGGCGTTCTGCTCCACTGATCTTCACTATTAAGGGACCTCAGGAACTTCCTTCAATCTACTTGTCAGCGTAGTGCTGGAGGCAGAAGGAGGCGGCGGGGATGGCAGGACTGACGCAGTTCATGGTAGTTCCTTTCAGATGGGGTCATTATCAAATACATGCAAAATCCACGAAAACCTACCCTCTGTTAGAGGCACAGGCATTAGAGACTGTGGTCAGTGTGGGTGAGGCCAGTGAAATCCTGCTTCCAAGGATCTTGTAACGAGAGGCACCCATGACAGTGGCGTAAGTCACCAGCACAGTAGATAATAGACTTTACAAGGTTCTCGGCAGGAGATCAACATGATCAGTCCCTTTCAGTCTATAGGGCCTCATTAAACACTTACTGATTTCTGCGAAACTTCTAGGGCCCGTAGAGGTTTCTAGGCGTGATCACTTCTTGGGTTTGTGGAATCTTCTCGATCTCAGCCCCAATCTTCTTCGAGATACTTCATCCGTCGGTCTCTGGGCCGGACCTTGGGTCAGGTAGCCTTAAGGAGATGCCGCTGGCGTGGGCAGTCTTCTTGTGACGCCTTGAACTACTGGGCCTGGGGTTGGGCAGTATGCAGAAACATAAACAGGGGATGAAACCAGATACGATGAAGATGTTGGACATGACAGTTCCCTTTCGTGAGGGGTCTCATTATAGGGCTTGCAAAATCCGCGTTTCCAATTTTTCCACAGGGTTTTGGGTTTCAATCAGAAGCTGCGAAAACCTAAGACACTTAGCCGGATTCCCTGGGGTTTCATTCTCTCAAATCACGGATCATGGCGACGGAGTCAGGTGCCTTGGAGGCAACAGGAAGATCTGCTCAGCCTTCGATGTGAGGTTCAAGGGGATGGGGCCAGCGCCACCACAGCATCAGGGCTGGGGCCAGGAGCGACAGTGTTTTGCGTGCAGATCTCAAGCTCACTTGATGCAGGAGCTTCCTGATAAACTGTCAGGATCCATGCCATCAGTGAAGCTAATAAAGCCTCTTCAAGGGCCTTCTTGGTGTTCAGCTTGTTGTCGGACATGGTATTCCCTTTCAAATGAAATTGTCATTATGGAACCATATCGATCCGCGGATCGTCGGACTCAGAGACCTTCAAATTGGCTTCGTGTCCTTCTTGGTCATGTCCTGAGCAGGATTCTCAGAGCGGCATCATTTCCTCCACAATTCTTATGAAGTTCACATGAGACTGCCAGTCAGCCTCAGGCTCGTGGTTCTTGGCCCGCAAGGGCCGAGAACCCCTTGGGAGGGTGTCAGGAGCGTTGGTGGTGCCCACAGCCGCCTCGGTGTGAGGCCCTGACCCCATGGGACGAGGATGCAGGGTGGCGGGGCCCAGGCGGGATCTGGGCAATCCAGCTGGGCGTTGTGGGTCTGAGGTTCGAGCAGCGACATGGCGCTTATCCTTTCTTCCAGGTGTCAGGAGAAGATGGATCAGGAAGCCGGTTCCGCGTCCATTACCTTTCAGCGGTCCATTTCCACTTGAAAGTGTGGTGGGGCTGATACAGATCACTTCTAGGTCCTCAAACTCATCAGTGGTGAGTGTAACCACGGGACGGATGCCGGTTCCATAGCCACGATCTGGTTGTGCATGGGCCCAGCGTAGCTGAGTCTTGGCGTCATGCCCTCACCGTTTCTGGAGATGCATGAGACTGAAATTACTATGGGCGAGACGGGGCCAGATATGGTGATCACCAGCTCCACAGTATAGGACATTTAGCCTCCGATAGAGCAGTTGGGCGCACCTCCCAGCCTTCTCAGGGTCACTGGAGCTAATCCTCATATTAAATTCTTGGGAATTCAGAATCAAGTTCTGCCCGGAAATACGAACAATGCGAGATGGGACCGATAGGTGTGTGTGTCGCCAAATTTATTAGAACATGCACAAGATATAGTAAAACCTCAGAACTCAGTTGAGATAATTTAGTGCTCCCACTCCAGGACTTCTCCGTTCGCTCCCAGGCGTTTCCGGTGTTCTCCATCGTGCGGTTCGAGAACCAGGAACGTTCTGAAGTCAAACATGAAGACCTGGGTGGCGTGGCCAAGCGCACCTTACCATTGGCATAGTCTCGTCTCATCTGGAGCCGATTCAGCGTTCTCCTTTTGTCCCTCCATTGCCACGATATTGTCGAGTTCAGGGTTGCAGTCGCTCGCGGCCGTGATGCGAGGTTGCCCCCTCGCCATTCAGGTGAAATCCAGCACCGAGACAGAGTCGACGATCCACTTGCAGGGTTATCATTTGTACTGCGGTGAGTCACCCAGCCACAAGCCGTCAGACGTCCGTTTCAGATGGCAGTCTTCTGGGCAGGCGTCATGACCCAGCCAGGGTTGTTGCCCCGGTAATGGCTCGGCAGGGGTTCAGGTCGTTGTTGGGCGTTAAAGTCGATTCTTGTTGTTCAGAGCAGTCTTGGGCTGCAACTCTGGGCCCACTGAGCACCTGAGCGCCAGCCTACCGCGGCGGTCCGTGACTTCAGAGTCCGTTCGTCTCTTGCGCCCTAGGGACTGAATGCAAGGCGTGGTAGCTGAGAGAATTGTCATTCATCTAGGTCAGCTGGGGACACCGCCACAGGTTCCCTGAATAACACGGGTACCAACGGGCGAAGACACTTTAGGCGTCTTATCAGCCCTGAGGGTTATAGCATCAGCAATCGCCGTCCATGGCGCCCTCAGTGGGTGCATTATACACTTGTTCACGTCCATTCTCAGTCAATGCCTTGAACCAGGCACGCCCAGACGCTGCACAGTGATTTCTCCTTAGAGCCCTTCCTTCCTGGTACCTCATTGGTTCACAGAATGTAAGTCGGATGGCTCAAATCAGACATGCAGCCAAGAGTCCGTCAACGGGTATTTCGGTCCCCATTGATAGAAACGAAGTCTAGTTTCTCTGTCGTATGGTGTTCAACCCCAGTTTCCGGCTTCAGATATCGGACAAGGACGTAGACGTCGGATGAAGACGTCGCCCTCCAGGAATCTGGATGTGGACTATTCAATTCACCCAGGCGATGTCCTGCCCAGAACTCATTCTGGATCTACCGTCCCAGGAAGAAGTCACTCATTGTAAAGAGTACCCTTGGACTGTTGGGCAGCTCACCCAGGGAACATCTCAATGGGCATATGACGCCACAGCTCAGTAGTACACTGCTCTGCGATCTGACGTGGGTGGTTCAAGTTCGAGTCCGACGCCGCCACCTAGTACTCACGGTCAGGGTCATGTACCCGTTTGTGTGTTCAATCGACGGGTTTTGAAATAACCTTCCCGCAAACCAGGCCTTAATTTGCCGATGGTAACAGGTTGTTCACCGTGCGGGTCTCGGCTTTGTCATCGAGATATCTCTGAAATGCAGAAACTCAAGGGTACAGTGAATTTCTAGCGCCAAGGAATATCTTGGTTCATGGGCACACTTAGACTTGAAATAGGTGGCCTTAAGGGACGGGGTTATCGTACTTCGGAGGGAACTTTTACAATTTGGGCGTTCCGCCTTGATTGAACGTTCGGTTCACGCCATTGTATATGTACCAGCCTGTTAGCCTGGATCCTCACTCATCATACTCAGTCCTTACATCCGGACATAGTCAAGTCCATTAGATTCTGAACCAGTTTACTGAGACCCTCCATAATGGGATCGAGGTATCGTCGCCGGACGTGGCAGAATTCTTGGCTACCATCACGTTCACACGGTTTCCATTGGCGTTCTTCTAAGTGTTTCGTATCCATCGAAACAGTGCCCTTACGAATACGCTGGTAACTCATCGACGAATTCCAGCAGATCCGTGACGTGTCTCTCGTGCAGAGCAGTGTCCAACAGGTCCCTCTCTTCAGACAGCAGGTTAATTTATAATGCTTGATAACGTCTTTGACTTTCCCTTTGGTCCGCTCATTGCGTGACCGCCAGGTCTGGTTCCCTCCCAAATTGGATAGGGTTCATGACGTCAGTTAGCGTAAACTCAAGGCTGCGCCCGCTGGCCAAATCAACATCGAGCTGTTTGCTGTACTCAATTGTTGGAGGCTCAGCCTACTCGATGATCATGGGCTTGTTCATTGTAGCAATTTGTACCCAGGTAGTGGTCAGGTTGATGGAATCTGCAAGTTCTCAGGGTGCCGGGAACCGTGAGCTTGAAATCCGCAGATCATGGAACCTCTGTCAGATGATAGACTTATAGTCCTCGCAGATGCTGAAGGATATGGATTCATCAAAACAAGATACGTCCACACCCCTGATAGGGGAGCGTCAGTTTGAGAAACTTACGTCAGGTGAGATTCGGATCGTTCATGGTGATCTGAAACTCATTGCTTGCGGGTCTGCTTCGCCCAGGTCAGTTGCGGTCAGTGCCACTATAGACTTGTCTTTTCATACTTGGGATTCCGGATGGTGAGCTTGCGCCCTGTCCTAGGAGTTATTACGTGACGATGTCGCCTACCAGTGGGATCGAGCCTTGTGGTAAGTCTTGTCAAAGTACACGAGGTAGGGTTTAGACTGGTCTCCGGAGATGTCTCGGTCACGTGATTTGGAAGCTTAGCCCTAGGCCCGGAACTTAGTAAGAGACCAGACCCAGTCTCACATCCCAGCCTCATGGTGTCATGGCGGACCCAATAAACCGCAGACACTTTAGACTCCAGCGACCCAGGACAGCTGGTCCATGGAGATCGAGGAGAACTCAAGGGGTCTCCTGGACCCATTCGAGGGTTCTTGTCAGTGGAGTCTCCTGCGTCATACCAGTGGCTGATCCGGGCGCCGGATGGAGATGTTGATCTCCTGCTCCTTCGAGAATATGTCCGCCTCAACAGTCTCCGACATACCCCTCGTCTGACCCTGCACTTGTCCATGTTGATTTTTGGTCATGAGCTGCTTGATCTAGACCCAGGAATTATATGCATGTCTGCTGGTCTCGATGTCGCTGGGCAGCAGCGCGAGTTTGTTTAGGGTTCCTCATTCCGCCCTCGCGCCGTTGAATGCCACATCCGTAAGAGCCAGTTCAGTCCGTGTTGATCAGGGCTTCATAGCCGACGGGCCAATCAACAGATTTGACGCTTCGCCAATCCCAAGGATCCCTCGGAAAGAACAACGCGTTGCTGTCCATTGTAAAAGCTCGGTGGACTCAATCATAGCTCGTGCTCCCTTCACCTGCTCGATCTGGTTGCAGGATTTGGCCCGGTGAATTCGCCTCGGACCAGCGCCTTCCGGCGAGTTTAATTGTACTGGTTGAACACAGGACTTGTGCCTGGTTGTACGTCTCGCGCTGGCGGCGGTGTCATTCGACTTCACCGAATTTAGTAACAACTCGTCCACAGGCTGTGCGGTCGCCGTCGTCGTGAGGTGCCAGCGATCTCCTCGCCAAGAATTTCGTCAGGACGACCCGCCTGCTCCTCGACCTGCGGTCTAGAACAGCGATCGTCGGATCAGCGTTCTCTCGAATGCGTTGTTCCAAATATCCTTCGTATTGCAGAGCCTTGGAGGCGCGTCGACGGTATCGGTGGCCATGGTTTGTGGCCGCTGCCAGTACCCTGCTCAGTGTTATCAGCATTACCCGTTCGCAGGACCACCATAAATCACCGATCTCATCACCTCGAAGAATGAATGCAGACGCCGCTTTGGCCTTCAGAACAGCAGTACTACCATGCTCATGACCGCACTGGCAGTGGAGGAGAGCTTTTCGGTGATCGCATTCACTAGGGCCATTGACAGCTGAGCCTGGCGTTCTTCATCTAATACGACCCCCGTAGGTACGGGGTCTTGATCCGGTGCCGGTACTAATTAAAAGCACTGGTAGGTCGAACTTCGCCTGAGCCATAACCTCAGGTTATTCTCTCCGATCGCGTCTGCAAGTCCGTTGATACGGAACTTGATGACGTTCTTGGCTGCTGCATCGGTGATCCGTGGCATCTCATCCTCAAAGGACTGGTGATGAACGCCACGGTACGGTCTAGCCTTCTGGCCCGGTCTCAAGGATCTTCTAATCAAACCATCAAGAGGATATAATTTTATCAGAGCCTCTCTGGACCAACTGCGGCATGTTATCATGGGGGCTGTGACAAGGTCAGGATCAAGGGTGCTGCACAGTCAGTCAAGGCCTAGCGTTGTCATATATGACCTGGATGATCGCCAGGAGATCGTGGTATGAGCTGGAACGGAGCATCAGGATGAACTCAATCGCCATGAGCGCCAGACGTCCAGGATAAAGCAGGGTACTCGACATTAATTACTTGGGTGTCAGTAGGGACCTACATAGGTTGATAGAAGCCCTCACTTGAGCACAAATGCCCATCACAGGGCATTCTCAATAGAAGCCGTCGGCGGCCGCAAGGATGTCTAGACACCATCAGCGCCTGAGGTGTTCAGGTTCCGCGATGGCATCAACCAGCAGCGATACCCTCATCGCTGAACGACACCCTTCGATCATCAGGATGGCGCCGCCCAGTGCAAGTAGGCCGACTGCAGCGAACTCGGCAGCATAATAAACAGCCACAAGAGCGGCCAACCCCAGGGCCATGATATAATACCACTTGCCTACGGTGGCTGATCCATCTCCCCAGCATCTTATGACAGGCGCCAGGCAGGTGCCACAGTCACAAAGGCCCGCAGCACCACGAGACTCCCCACCAGTGGGCTGAGTCCAACGAGAACTAATGGGACGCCTGACATCCTGTGGACCCTTTGGGTGATTCTGACATGGTCACGAAACTCTCAATATCATGGCGATGAGGTTTAAGCATCGCCATGGGACAAGGATCATTCTGGGGGCCCGACAGAGACTTGCCATGAGGCTTGTCACTTCCAGGTCTTTCGACGAGTGATATCAGGACGCCAGGCAAAATATCCATAGCGGTAATTGCCTTTATCATGTCGCGCCCCAAGACTAGCTCACCGATCTCGAATTAAAGACTGGCGCAATTTGTCATGGTAGAGTACCAGCGCAAGGAAATACAGATGCCGAAACTTCTTGATCTTGACCATGCCATCCTGCATTTATCATGGTCATCATCTTCCTTGATGGATAAGCGCCAGGAACACCTAGATGGGTCGGACGGACTCCGGCCTCTCACCAGGTGGTTTGACCGCATGAGCAGGAATAACACCAGTGCCCAGCGGGATCGCCGTGAGGCGAACGCAAGGATATCCTTGTTCTTCTTGGTGGTCATGTCAATACCATCATCAACATCTTTATGACTGCGAAGGACCAAGGGTTCCTCAGGATGTCATCAGTCCATAGTTGCCGGTGTTATTCAGCGCCTTGCGAGTAGAATTACGGCTCAATGGCTGATAGCGCAGCATTCATAGCGAAGCCTTCAGTAATCTTACCTTCGCCCCGGCGCGCTGGGACGCTCGTCCTCCGCAGCTTCTTGGGCATGTTGAACGCTTGGAAATATAGAGGCTACCAGCGTACAATCTCTTACCTGCCGGGATCCCAGGCGACGACCCAGAGCGCAGCATGGTGAAACAGCTCCAGCGAGAATAAGGACAGTGGGTAGCGCCGGCCTTTGGCAGTGGTAGCTCATTAATTCCTTGAACCCGTCCGGTGACGTCCTTGGCACTGCCGAGGTTCAAAGTTGGATCCAGCTTTACCCCTCCCTTTGGGGAATTATTGATAACGGCCCGAGCAATGGCAGGAATGCGCTTGAAACGCCGTCTTGAGGATGGCGTCAGATATGCCCCAATAGTCACCGTTGTCAGCCCATGTTCTTGGGCTCTTAAATGCAGCATGAACAGCTCGGTAGGGGCCTTGGCGGCAATGACGGCATGGTGGCTGGCTTAATGGGACAGAACCTTGCCAATGCCGTGGATAGAAACGGCGAAGTTATACCACCCAGACGTAGCCTTGTCCTTGGGCTCAAGGTTTGGCGTCTAAACTCCTGGGTGGTGCTCAGCCATTACTTGGCAGACTCAGCCTCACCCATAGGCGTCTTAAGATTCACTGAGCCTTCATGAACAGTTTGGGCGTCAGAGTCAAAGTTCAGGTTACCAAGGTTCTTAAGGGGACACCCCAGACACCAGCTCCAAACGACGAAAGAACCGCCAGGGATGGCTTAGCCAAGCAATATCAGGCCCGTTCTGCATAGCTCAGCCCTTTGAACTTGAAACTGGACACCTCGTCGTAGAGTTGCGGCGAGGTCGCTCCATGCCAAGGGTCAACCAGTCGCTGACGACGATGGCCTGCTTGTTGATGCACTCAGTCAGCGGTTGAGTAAAGCTGGTAGGCTTGTCGATCGCTGGAATAAGATGGTCAATGATTCTGCCCCCAGAAGTGGGACTTCTTGTAGGCGAACTCGAAAGGCTCGGTAGTCACCATTCTTGAGCTTGGTAGACTTGGGTTCATTCGCCTCGGCTGTCTCACTCGGCCTCATCCATGGAATCACTAGCATTCACCAAGCGCCTGACCGACTTCCTGGGCGCTCTCCTTGAGCTCCCGGAGGGTCCATGATAGCTGTGGTCGGATCCCACAGACTTGGGCCTCCCACAGACCGTCAGGCCCTCCCTGGGGCACCTGAGACTAGGCATGAATCTCATCGTGGAACCCCTCAGGAGGTTGCTCAGATACACTTCAAGCGGCGCCCGTCAGGTGGTGGCAGCGGCGTTCTCAGCGACATTCAGGCTGTCATACCACTCCTGAACTTGGCCGCAATGCAGTCCCTGAGAATCGGGGACCATCCTGCGGTGTGCCCGGAATCCAGGTTGCAGAGTGATGGCGCCAGTCCCTGGGCACTCCGCCGGCGATCCATCAATCACCTTAGCAGAAGTCCAGTGGGACCATGACTTTCTTTGACGATTCGGAAGAACAGCTCAGTAGTTCGATCAGCTCGGCCATGCCTCATGAGGGACCAACTTAGCCATAGGATTGTGAACACTAGACATTACGTACAGGGCCCTCGCGGACGGGCCGCTGAGGCCTGGGAACGCCTGACCGATGCGCTGGGAGCCCAGTCCCACATGAGTGGAACAGGAGGCGCGAGGCCTCAGGGACCTTCTCCCTACCACCGAGGTCAGCCCAGCCCTGAGGGAGGCGTTCCGGGCGTTTGCCCATCTGCAGTGTTGGCTTCACTCGGACCCGTGAGGGAAAGGCGCCGACCTTGGTCCCCAGTTCCCAGCCTGCTCAGAGTCACTTAAAGATGATTCCAGTTTTGACTGGGCCCAGGATGAACCGAGCTCCCTCACCATTGACACCCATCAGCTGCGAGAACTTATCTCTTGATGTCTAGGCCGCGGACCTTCCAGTCTTGGCAGCTCCTGGGATCCCAGGCAGCCTGCTCCTGGTGTAACCCATGGAGAAGCTGCTCGTGGTTACTCACCAGCCATCTACTTCAACGTCTCATCACTGATCTCTAGATTGGCCATCCCTCTTGAAGGGAGGCTGGAACGGCCCATTCTTGGCGATCATTTCGTCCGACACTCTTGCCCGTGGACCTTAGCTTATCACAAATCAGCTGAGATTCCTGGAACTGCTTAGATTTTGCGATACCCATTCTCAGGGCATCAGTCCACAAGGCTTCACTATTCCACCGGCATAGCCTGCAGCTGATACCTCAAGAATTGGACTCGGGTTGCTTTCAGCGACAGCCACCCGGATTCGCCAGACCCTTAATCGGCACAACTAGGTCAATCGAGAAATTCAATACCGGCAGCGGTGAACTTACCATTCTTGGACGTCATCTCACCGAAGTTATAGATGAATTCTGGTCCGCGCTGGGTGTTCTTTAATTCAAGGAGCCGCATTAACAGTCCTGGATCACAGTCTCGCCTTCCTGGGCAGTGTTGGCAGGAATGGTCTGAACGGGGTTGAGCTGGGCTCATGCTCCTTCATACCGTCGATAGGGCTGGAACCGTGAGGCTCCAGGGCATCAGGGCCAGAAACTTCTGCAGTCTTTCCACCGATGCTGGCAGGTGCGCGGGGCAATCGACTGGAGGCCGAGTTGCTCGTGGTCAGCAATACGCCTGGGCCTCCGAGAGTTAAAGGTTTCTTGGCGGCCCGCCGGGACTGATTAGTCCCCTCGACACCACCTCAGGTGCCAATCCCTCCTCGAGCTTCGGCTCCATTAAAGTCATAGGAACCCCACGTTCATGGAATTGGCGTTTATTTGAACTTAGAGCGACTACCGCTCCTCGATTGTTGCCACTAACTCTCACCGCTTTCAGCTGCTTGTGATGCTGTCAGAATGCAAGCCCTGAGCGCCGGTTTATATATCCACGCCTGGACATAGCCACCACCGGTCCTGGTGCCATGCCCGTATTGCAATGTATTTGCAGTCAGGACCTGCCCCTGCTCCACATTAGTTGTTCAGACCAGCGAGGACTCCGATTGCGGCTCCCTTAATCTCATGGGACCAGCTAGATTATTAACCCGGACTGGCCGGAGTAGCTTTAGCTGGGTACATACCAGCCTGTCCACCCAGTCGTCGAGGAAATCAGAGCGGCCCTCTTTGAGTCTCAGGCCACTTCCCCGTGTCCATCCTCAGATCCATCAGCGTGAACGCGGGGCTCATCCGGCCCTCACAGGCAGCGCAGTACCCATTGATGGCGCCATCACTCCTCGGACCATCCTATCTTGGGTTGCTCGCCGTCAGCGGGAATATGCGCAACTGTCAGGGCCTGGAAGCCTTCAGGGCATCCCATGTGATCTATGTACATTGAACTCCCATGGACAGAATATCGCAGACTAACTGCGAGGAAGTTGGATACCATTCCTTGGTTTGTGTCAGGGCGTACGCATACCCCAGGTCTGGGCCCGCGTGCTCACACATCCCGTCGAACGCCACTTCAGGGGTCTCCATTACGACTTAAAATGCCTTCTCCATGCCCTTGGACATATCCTTTTTGTACTGCCATTCATAGCTTAGCTTCGGATCCAGACGATGACGTGACTCTTACAGGTGTTGTCAATCAACAATCGATCGTCGCCAGCATACTGATCTTAGACGCCTCTACCTTGATCTCAGCCCAAATTCTTACTCATCCCAGCGTTTCTTGGAGTCAGGGCGGAATAGACTGCGACAGACTCTGTCATGACAGCAGACAGACATCCTTATCGAGCGGCCGGAGTTAACGCGTGGCGTGAGTCGATCTGGGTGCCAGTCTCCATTATTGCTCAGGCCAAGACTGGGATCCACCACGATGCCCCCTGATGAAGTGCGGGAATCGGCGAGGCTCAAGATCGTCATAGCGCCTCAAGAATTACTCATCGTGACGAGTTAGGTCTCGGTGTCCGTCCCATACGTTAGCACCAATCCCTCAGTCCGTCAGCGGGGTTGGATCAAGCAGATCATTCTGCTCCTGGGGCCGGACGTCGACATAAAGAGGCGCACACGCCCGTTTCTTGGCGGAACTGATACGGCGACTAAGGCGTATCCGACGACGATTGACGACCAGGACGGCTTCGTGTACTTACCCCAGGCACCGTTGGTTTACCGACTCCGGCGTTTTCTGGGAAAGTCCTTACACCGGATTTGGTAGCCACATCGTGTTGCACAGACCCGTAAGGCTGAAATGGCCCGTTTTCCAGTTGTCAGCGCTCTCGGCCCGGTGTACCAGACTAGGCTCGACGCTGGTCCCGTCAGATACCATAGGCGCTGCGACATGTCGTCCGTTTATGGAGGCCGGGTTCGGAGACCTCCACATTCTATGGGTATCAGCAGGTTTGCAGCATTTTGACGGCCTGTTTCAGAGCGAAGCTTGGCGCTGGCGTACTTGGTCCATCAAGCCGGCATTGCAATCACCATGGTGCCAACTAGCCCACCACTGACGCACCCAGTCCCAACAGCTGTTAGACGCGGGTTTCTCATCCTAATTCTTGGAGACCATGATACCCTTCATAGGGAACGCCATGGTCAGACCTTTCATTACATTGACCGTGTTCGGAGGGTACCACCAGCTCTACTCCTCACGGCCGGGGATCAGGACTGTTCCACCACCGCCACCTCCGCCACCATGGGACAGGTGAGTCTCAGTGGTGGCATCTGACATTCATTCTCCTCAGGTGACGTTCTTTGTAGCGCTCAGCCCACAGGTCATCCAGGAAGAGACGAGCATTGGTGCTGCGGAAGACCCTCGCCATCAGTTTACCATTCTCTCAGCTGGTATCGGCAAGATTGGGGCCCGTCATCAGGATCGGCAGTTGGTTTGTGGCGAACGGGGATGTCTCCAACTGACGTGGCAGTAGGCACGGTGGGTCTCACTTGCCTCATCAGACTGGCTTGGCTCGTTTAAGGTGCCTTCAGGATCAGGTCCTGCTTGGAGATGTCCTTTAGCCCAACCAACATTAGGTTGACAAACAGCGACCAGCGATACCAGCCAGTCTGGTCAGGAACCTCATGGTGGTCGCAGTCTCAGAAAGCAGATCGGTTGCATGTACTTCCAAGTTCCTCTCCGCCGTCGCTCATTGTGCCTAGAACGGACTGGCCTTTATTTGTACCAGTAGCAGCACGTCGGAGAAAGCTGCTTCATGGGACCCCGGCCATGAATTTGAGTTGTAGGACCCCACGACTGGAGTTCATGGGAATCACCCTCGGCCTCAGTAAGACCCACTTGAGGATGGGAGCAGCCGACTCAGCCGGCTTCTGCGGATCCCACCAGGCTCAGTCAGGGTCATTGATAAAATACCGTTGTAGGTGAGTCTGGGCAGGCCGGCACTTCGTTGAAGTCCCACTCAGATACAGTGGGCCAGAAATAGTTCTTGAAGTTTAGTATCCGGCCTGCCCCAGCCCAGGCAGGCTGCCTGTATCATGGCGTGAATGTTTAGCACCCTCCCTCCTTGAGATCTCACCACCAGGGGCTGATAAGGGCCCCAGCCACCAAGGGCACCAGTAGCGTCAGCAGCGCAGAAAGACTTCTGCAGCCTGCTGAATGGAGGTGCCTGGGTGACTCAGCATGCAGGGGGGCCAGGCTGCCGTGGTTGTCCGTCGGCACCAGACAGTGCGTCAGGCCGCCCTGTTGGGTGTACGGTGCTGTTGTACTCCTTGGAGCGGACTCTTGCTCCGGTCTGGTCGCCATCAACACCATCATCAGAACCATCCTCCAGCGATCCATGCACTCAGACAGAATCGTGGGGGTTTAAGGACCAGTCACCATGCGACATATCGACCTCCAAGAGCGGCCTCAGACAGGGCAGTATCGCCGATCTCAGACGCCGTCAACATTGCCCGTCCAGGGATCAAGGATGTCAGCGGGGTTGCGCTGGGCACTCTTCCCACCAGCTGACCCGGTCCGGGGTTGACTGGGGAGTAGCCAGCAGTGAGGGCTCCGCGCCCCACTCGTGGTGGTACGAGGTTCAGCATCCCACAACAGGGGCCGAAACGGTCAGCATTGGCAGGGTTGATCATCATCCGTCAGTCGGACCGATCGTAGAGGTCCAACTGATCTGGCTGCAGTGGCCGACATCAGCGACATCAGTAATTACCCTGGCGCAGGATGCCGTATTGAGATACAATCCATTTTGTGCCTGGCCGTTGGGTTCTCAGTGGGGCAAAGTGCAAGATGATTCGAGCTCGTTGGCCTTGAGCTGCCTTTTGAACACGCGGAGGCATTGTTGCATCGGAGCCCAGATCTCGATGGTGGATCCGTCGTCGTGTAGTCTCCCAGGAAGAACAAACGTTTGGCTTCGAACTGGATCTCCTTGAGTCAACCCAGCATAAACGTCCTCACGTTTCGTTAAGATTCTAGGTCTGCAGTCACTATTGCGCTTGGCGTATTCTTACCCGCCGCCCAGTGCGGTAGACTGTAGAGCGCGTTGTCGTCAGGGCATGGTCAACCGGTGTCAGGCATTGTGTCCAGGAAGCAGCTAAAGTTTGAACCACGACCTTCTCTGGCATGGACTCCCTTGAGTTCGGTGATCTCTTCTGAATTCACAAGGTGCCGTCCTTGCGGACGCTGACCCTAAGACGCCTTGGGCCTCGTAGAGGCGACATCCAGCTCGAAGTTTGGATCCCGCCCCAAGTGATCGAGGCGTCAGGCCCACGTTATTGGTGGGGGAGATGTATACAGTACTGGAACGGACTGGACTCTCCCAGACTTTTGCGTGGAGGAGAGGAGTAATACAGGCATACTAACTTCTTGAAATTTGGCCATAGCCGTCTCCTTGCATTCAGAGCCTAGTTCTGTCGAAACATAGCAGCGGTCGACATCTCTTATCGGTTGGTTCTTGACGTTTACCTCAGATGAGCATTAGAAGTCTCAAGAGAATTACTTAATGCTGGCACTCGAGCAGAATTTGGAGGCGACCATCCATTAGTAGGCCAACCGACATGATAACATTTCAGGCAAGGGCTGGATCCTCGGACTCCACGAACAGTGGCCGTCCATCAGGTCCTCAGTGTACTCTCGGATCCGTTTCACGTTGTCCATGGACAGAAGTGCAGTGGAACGACAAGGGTCCGGTAATCGATTCAGAGTCAGCCACACTTGATGGTCAAGACCTGCTCTTCGGTGAGCTTCTCGTTGCCGATCATACAGGGATGTGCCATTTGGACTCCATTTTGACAGAGCAACGAGGACTTCTCGCTCGAGATTCTCCCTCAGATCCGTTGATGAACTCATTACGGTCCTCATCATGAGCTCAGCTCCCAACGACGTGAATCATCCAGCATTCGTTCCTCCCTGGGGTCACCACGGACCCAGGAGCGCATCACAGGGTCCGTGGGGCTATCAGCCAGCGGCATGACGGCTGGCCGTGGCCTCATCCAGGTGGAAGAGTGGGTCACCAATCCCATCGCCCCAGATGCTACTTCTCGTCGCGGTCATACCGTTCTTGCCGATAACGGTGGGGTCAGGTGTGACGACACAGGGTCGGCTTGTGAGTTTGGTGACGTTCACGGGTGCATGAAGGGACCACGAGAGGTGGTCGCCTCAGGGGAGTCGATTTGATCGTTCCGTAAAGAGCGCTCCGAGGGGCAGCCGGAAGGCCGTACAGAGGTTGCAACACTGGCCGTGGTTATTCTGCTGGTCGTTACCCGCCATGCGGGTGCGGTAGAGCCCAGACCGAAGGAGGTGACGCTCCTGCTGACCATTGGCGACCTTGTCGACGATGGCCGAGCCGTCACACTGAAGCCACTCGTCAGGGAGGGTGTAGGCCTCGATCTGCCCTCGAACGTCTCCGCCGAGGTCAGAGAGAATTTGATGTTGTCCGCGTACAGGTCGGTCTGTCCGCACCAGACGGGGTCTCAGTCACGTTGGTGAGACCCGGCCAGGCGACACCCTGCTGTAGCGCCAGTGGCAGGGTTGACGGGAAGAGGACCCCACGGTCCACACCAGTCTCATAGAACTTCTTGCCCGTCGTCCAATAGCAAGGGGCTGCCATCTGCTCCCTGTAGATCTCTTCAGACACACATCATGATGAAGGTTTAGTGCGAGACAGGGGCTCACCTCTGAAGGTGGACATGACATAGCATCTGCCGGACATCCAAGTACCGGCTCATCAAGTTCCTGCTGATGAGGGTTTACCAGATAACGCGGCATGTACATCAATTGGTGTTGTCCCCAGACTGAGGTCAGCTCGACTCAATTCATTTTGATACAGGTGCAGGTGGCTGGACTGGACTCAGGGGTTTGGGTAGACGTTCAGACCCAGCCTTCGACGAGTTTCTGATGGAACTCAAGGCGTTGACCATTCTTCTCCGAGGTTGAGGATGAGACAGGGCAGCGGACCTCCACGTTTGTTGACCCAGCGCCCCATCCATCTCCACATGCCAGTGGCAGAAGTTCTCACAGCATGGGTCAGCCACGATAGAGATCGTTGTTGAGCCGGAGTTCTGGGAGGAACCTTCGGCTCACTATCCCGTACTACTTCTGGGACAGTTCACGTCCCCATGGTACTCCCTCTCCATGTCTTGTCCTCAAGACACTCCAGCGTTGTCTCGACGCGTGTCATAGCTTCTTCAGAGAATCTTGCCATTTGGCCAGGTCAGGCCTTTAGCCTTCTGGTAACGATCCGCGGGGACTTGTACTTTAAGTCAGCAGGCCCGAGGCAACGAGCCTCCAGCAGGTACTTCTGCTGGTTGAAGTCGATATCGAACTTTCACTCCAGAAGGTCTCATCGCCCTTGTCCGCACCCAGGGTGTGGTGCATGTTGTGTGATGATGCAGGCTGGGTTCTGGAATTCTTACCCCCGACCTCGCGGCAGCACCCTCCACTGACCTCAACCTCAGTGACATCCAAGGACGTTCAGGGCGTTGGCGACGGCCTGCCGGGTCTCAACTAGATGTAGCGCTCGTTGTGGTCCCTTGATCTCAGGCATGTCTGAATAGAAAGCCCGTTCGTGGTGAACTGGACCGGAGACGGAACCCCTTGTAGAACTTCCGGGACGGCGGAACGACGTCAGTATTATCAGCGGTGTAGCGTCACTTGTCAGTCAAGGGACCTTGTGGGAACAGCTCGTCACATCCTTCCAGATCAATGGATGTTGGTCTCCCTTGATCTTGTCGGGGTTGGACACCTCACGGCCATCCTCACCAATCAGGACGGCGCGTGCAGAGCTCCTCCTCGGGGCCAGGCCCGAAGGGTTCCTGCATCAGGCAGCGACGTTTAGACGTGGTGATGTCGAGGACATCGTCGGTCAATCTTCATCTTATTTGTAAACGGTCACGTCGGTTCGGTCTTCCAGTTGGCGACCTCATAGACAACGTCCTTCTTGCATTCGCCTTGACATAACCCTTAGCGCAGGTCGTCAGCGGGTGGGTTGGACCTGGGTGTGAAGCGGGAGAGAATTGCTTGGCGCCCTGGAGAACCTTGGAAACCCAAGTTCTCGCGCATGATACGCTAGGGCTCCAAATTCCAGGTTGGTAGCGTCCAGGAACAGCTCCGGGTTTCTGATACCATAGTCCTGCGGCGTGAGCCAGGACGGCGGTTCAGGCGTCCTTCTTGACTGGCAGAGCCTCAGCGAGATCTGCTCCCTCGTCATCCCGGCGTGAGAGAGGTTCACGGGCCCGTTACGGCAGGCGTCGCCCTCGAAGATGTTGGAATGCATCAAATTATCCCCAGGGGTCACAAGTATCAGCACCCTCTCATAGTCTTCATCATCTTAAGTCCTCATCAGACTCTTCATCCTCATCAAGGTCCTCTTCCTCATTATCAGCATCACCGCTGATCCTCCTCGATAAGGGCCACCAGCCAGACGCTGAGTCATCGTCGAGGGTCTCGAGACATCAGCGACCGTGAGGTCATCCTCATCAGCAAGCATCTTCGTCCATGGATTCTATGTCCTCCGTTGTTTCTCAGGATCGTGCGGGAGCGTGGGGCCGGAATAAATATAACCTCGTCCTCGGACTCCAGTCATGGAACTATCCGAAAAGGTGCTCCAGAACAACGTTGTCGATCAAAGGCGCCCAAGTTTGGCCCCAGACGGGACCATGGAAACACCTCCCAGCAGTATTGCCGTAGACTAACGTCAGCCCTCGCTGGTCAGGGCGGTTGGCGTAAATCCAAAGAGCCTTGACGTCGCCATGCTTGAGCTCCTTGGCGTTCTCCGCACCCAGGTGTCATTGAAAGCACAGTAGGCATAAACACCCTCATCCCGATTCTGGCAATTGCGTGCCGAGAACCTTGTCGACGGCGTTGTGCCCATGCCGCCCTGGCGGCACGCGCTGGCCGTCATTCTCCTTAGACGCATTATGGCGATAGTTGCGTCCATCGAACCGGTCAGGTCGTTCTGAGTGGCCCAGCCACTGAAGTCAAACTTCATCTTCTCCTCTGGCTTGGCTCCATCGGCATGCTGAGCACTGACTGAACATCGGACCAGGGCCGGAATCTCCCCTCGCCGTCCAGGGCTCCACCCATCGGGGTTTGATGTTCAGGTTCTACAGCTAGTCCGCCTGCTCGTTCAGGGACTGGCGGAAGGCCAATCCTCAGCCACGGGAGCTCAGTTCAGCGGTGAGCACAATTCCTGAGCATGGTGTCAGGGCATGAGCACGGTGGCTCAGAGGACGTTCTTGAACCCAGATTCGCGGATGTACTGCACGGCCTGACCCTGGGTGCGCACGGTCTTCGTGAGGAAAGGCCTTGCTCATCCCGTCAGCGAGGTGCCGAGGAGTACAGGCTCCAGCCCGGTTCCAATAGTGCGTCAGACTGATCTCCGTCGCAATTGCCTTGAGACGTCCTCCAGGATGCAGTCAGCTCGCGGAAACCAGCGGTGAGGGACTTGATCTGGTCAAGCAGGTTGTTCTCCGCCGGGCGGTTCAGCTGAGTAATCTTCTCAAGACCGTCGGGGTGTGGAAAGTCCGCATGCCCGCCTTACCGAGCTGGTCCTCGATGGACTGGATGCGAGGTTCTCTGCCCGCTAGCGCATGGCTGGGGTCACTGACGACGTAGGGGCTGGATGATGATGTCCAGCTTTCCAGTGCGTCTTCTCGTCAATGAGTCCAACATGGGTTTATGGCTCAGTCACGCTTGAGGGTTTGGTTCAGCTTGTTCATCACCTCATAAGGAAGTTCTCGGTGGCGATGGTGCGCTTCAACTTGGATCACCCGCTGCTTGGTTGAGCGAGCTGGTTCCAGGCCTCAACCTCGAGCCTACTCAGGAAACCACTGTGTAATTCGCCCGACTCGCAGTTGTTTGATGTCAAAGCTGTTATTTGGTCCTCAGATTCAGGATTCCGATAAGCCAGGACGGTGCATTAGCGCGCGCCCTCGTCGAACAGGGACGGCACGGCATCTGGATTAGAGGCTCAGCCCGCTCTGAATTCGATGTTGAAACCAGCGTGGGCGGTCATTCAGGGCTGACCGCCGGGCACTTAACAAATTCCATTTGAGCTGTGTCGACATGTCGCGGATCGGCGTAGCGGACGTGATAGCGATCATGTTGTTGGTGCTGACAGGATGATCGACTTGTCGGCCACGTCATCAAAGCGCAAAACCGGTCGGCCCATGCGCATAGGAAGGACCGGGTTCAGTCGGTCGACGTCCCACTACCCAGTGAAGGCGTTTGTAGGCGTGCTGTGATCTATCTCGCGGTCCTATGCTTCACCTCTAGTCAAACATGCTCCCTTGTTGGGTTTGCTAAGCGACCCAGGCGTCCATCAGGGCGGCCCGAGTCAGTCTGTTCTCCCGTCAGACTGCCAGGGCTTGCGGTTCCGTTGGTATCCTCCAGGGTGATGGGTTCCCCATCGTGAGAGGGTCATCATGGACTGGTCGAAGAGGGCTTGCGGTCCTCCGCCATGTCCTTGATTTCACCGAGGGGCGCGGACTCGTCCGAGGCTCCCTGGATCCACCTTCTCGGTGCCGGGCAGTTCGTTCTCGTTCTCCCAGCGGGTCACGAACTCCTTGGCGTTGTATGGAATTCAGAGCCCTGGGCAACGCACGTCGTACTCACTGTCAGCGGTGAACGACTCAGGGTCCTCAGCAGACGTTCATCATCCAGAACCCTTCCCTCCAGGCACCACCAAGCGGGCCCTCCTGCAGGAACTCCTCCCGTACTTCGAGGTGGCTCCAGGCTGGCATGGTGCACTCAGAAATATAGCAACGCGTCTGAGCGCCAAACCTGCCCAGCTGAGGGGAACTAAGAATGTGAGGCGGTTAGAGTCATCCCTTTCATTGGGTCCGACGCCGATGGGGCAGGCATACCCCAGGGGGGTCCTGACGGTTTGTGCCGCAGGGTTCTCTTCATGGGTGAGAGTATATACCTCCAGCAGGATGCCAGCAGACCTGCAGCTGGGATGTCGGGTTTCCTGGCCGCCAGCGTCTGCTCCGCCCGTTCGAGCGTCACGCTGATATGTCTCATGGGGACGAGCTTCGAGGTTAGGCTGGGCCTTCAATAGGTCGACGGATCACCGACCTCCTTGGGGTCCATCCAGGCCTATAGTAGAAGATGGACGTGTGGGGATCCAATTACTCCCCAGAGAGATCAGGGAGCTCCATCACTTCCATGTTGTCGCCAGCCAGGTTCCTGACAGTGCCTCCGAGGGACACTGCCAGGATAAGCCCAGTCATCGACCTTGGGCGCGCGCCCACACTCAGTGGCATAACCCGTCTTCCCAGATATCACCCGAGGCCACTCGTCCCTGCGTATTCATCTTGGTTGCGGAGGCCTGGAGCTATCCAGTCGACATGGGGCGAGACCTCCAGAGGTAGACTGTTGAGATTCATAGAGTTTCTCAGTCCCTTCTTGGTGGGGACAGGCTACCTGAGGCACTTGCAGCTGCGGTCGTGTTCTGCAGAGACCCCTGGGTCATGAGTCAGACAGGGGCCCTTGGCCCTGGCGGTGGCAGTTGGAGGGCTGCATGGCCTCCTCAGCCTGCTTCATCGTCAGCACCCAGTCGTCACCTGGTGGGTGGTCGGCGTGTCGGTCGTGAGGAAATGACTTGGAGGAAGGTTATTGAGACTTCTATGCCTCAGAGCGACGATGATGTACTGCTTGTTGATGAGGGCATTGCTTCACCCGGCGCTTCTCGAAATGGCGCCAGCTGTCGTCTTGTTGGGACAAACTGAGTCGCTCAGTGAGATCACCAATCGAAGATCTGTGTTGGGCTTGAAACTTGGTAGGGTCGAAGATCAGGATCCGTCGGTTAGAGTCATCTCCGCTTCCATAAGCAGTAGACCCCTCACAGCATCCCTTATCGTAATAAAAGCCAAGGATTGCGAATCCAGTCATCCGGTCCTATTCATCTCCATCTCAGTCTCACTTGCAGATCAGTCAAACCCGCAGGACATCGTCCTCTAGACTCAGCGCATGCTCGCGGGGTGGCGGTATTAGAGCATGAGTCGGCAGCGACGCTTCCTAAATCCGCTTACCCGCTAGCGGCCTTTCAGATGGCATACAGGGGCGGGGCGTTGCCCCCTGCCAGCCAATTTCCAACTCCGACGGCAGCAGCCTTAGCGAGCTTTGTCCAGCAGCCTTAGCGCGCGGGCCTCCGACCTTAGTTCCGGTGGTAGCAGGCTTCCTGTAGCCGACGCCCTTACCGGGCTGAACAACATGAGGTCAAGCGCGCCTTACCAGGAGCCTTGGTGGCCTGTTGCCGGAACTTAGGCTTAGCACGCAGCGCAGCCTTGGCCGAGACTTCACACCGCCAGCACTGCCCTCCAGCCTGCCATTGCCTTATTACCAACCCCAAGCCTGGTTTCTTGGCCCTTGTGGCCAGCCTTTGGCACATTACAGTCTTGAGACACAGCTGGGTGGCGGCGAGGCAGTGGCCTCAGCATACCTGCAGCCTGGTGGTCTTCCAGCTTCTCAGCTGCGCCCTTAGCGAACCCTTGGCTTGGGCCTTCTTGGCTCGAGCCTGTGCGCCGAGGTTGCAACCCACCACCTTTAGCAAAGTCCTTGGCGGGCTCCATTAGCTGCTTGGCCCAGGCAGCTTGATCTTCTTGCCTTACCCGACTTGTGCAGGTATTACCCAGCGCCAGCAGCTGTGACCCGTACCGAGAACGCCGGCAATATGGCAGCTTTGCTTGCGGGAGGCCTGCGCTGGTTGATCGCGCGCCTCAGAGCCGCTCGCTGCTTGCAAGACGCCCACTTCAATACAGCGGCACCATGGTGAGCTGGGACCTCGTCCTCATGATGAAAGAACAGGTTGTCAGTCATCCTAATCCTATTTCTTAGACCGTTTGGCGCCTTGGTGGCGGCCAGTCCATAGGCTGGCGGCCTTCCAAGATTCTTCTGAAATTGCGTTCTGCAGGTGTTGGCTGCAGCCTCTTGGAAAGCCACCTTCCTGCCAGCGCAGTGGCCTCCATCGAGTCTGAACGGCTGACGGTACTCCTTCTCAGCCAGGACGGTTTGTTATTACATAGCTGGTCATCAGACATACCATCCTATTTTGGCCCTGCTTTTGGAGTCCACCACTTCCTTGAGTGCGGACTTGCAGTTCCCAGCGCATACCCTTGGTACATAGTGAGCTAGAACATCGTCATGCTAGACGACTCGCTTGATCTTCAAGGCCCCTTTAGCCCGCTTTGGGTGGTGGCTCTCGCTCAGTGGGAACTGACACCAGCCTTGCCCCTGATACCCCAGATAACCCTGGCACTTGAACTCCGGCCCTTAGCGTTTCCCTGGCGATGTTGCAGCACCGCGGGCAGTTCTTGCCGGCGGGTTGCATTGCAATTCTTCCAGCACTGCGCTGAGCCTGGGGGCGCTTGAGGGCATATCGGTATTGTAGCGGCTGGCCTTCAAACTCAACTCTTGTAGAACCAGGTCCTTCAGGCGGGAGCGCTTCGACGCGGTTTGCCTTCAGTCTTCCGCCGGTGCAGCACCCTCGCCATGTCATCTTGGCCTGGAGTTGTATTCCTTGGCCGCGACTGAGCACGGCAGACACTTCCTTCACCTTTGGCTATATTCACATCAAAGCTCAAGATGGCCCATTCGCTTATGCCCCCTTCTTGTAGTACCTACAGGCTGGCTTCAGCGAGGTTGCATCAATTCGTAGGTCTTGCCTAACTGTGGTGTCAGGTTCGTTGTAATACTTCTCGACTCCAGTAGCAGTGGTAACAGTTCGCTGGTTGCCGGACACTTCTTGGTCCCAGCTGCCTTTAACTTGCCTTGCGCTTTCAGTGAAGGCCTCAATCATGGCGATGTCATGGGTCCTTCACTTCTTAGCCTGGGTTTGGCCTCGTACTTGGCGCGGCACTCAGCATTCCACTACTCGGCTCTTCCAGGCGCCCTTACGCATCCCTTATTTGTGGTGCATGGGTTGGTCACTCATGAGGTCTCCTTCTGCAGATTCAGTGCATAAGCATGCTCTAAACTGCTTCTCGATCACCATTGACAAGAAAGGAATTCGCAGAGCGGGTCGAATACAAGTCCGCACTTGCAGGCCCAAATTGCGTCACTTGACGGCCTCAACGCGTTCTTCGTGACTTCCGCTAAAATTGCAGATCTGGTCTCTCTATGCTGAGGTGATCTTGAACGAGGGAGACCGATCCTCACTCTGCGAACATAGGCGCCGTGTTTGTGTGAGAATGGTCTCTGATCAAGCGTACTTAGTCCTCAGTGATGCCGGGCCTTCTTGATGTCATTCAATATCAGATCCTTGGTCACCTCTCAGGGTATCATGTCGTTCAGCGTTCTCTCTACGGCTTGGGTAACAGGCTCGCATCGCCAGGGGAAGTGGATCGCGATTGTGTGTGTCGTGTCCGCAGACTAGGTATTCAGGATTCGAGGATGTCCAGGGATTAAACTCTCCCTCTCAAGGGTCCTCAGGAATGAATCAAGGTTCATGCGCAGTGAACAAGAATCTTACCGTAGATCATCGTGACCCAGGGACCCCGAGGTGCATACCGTCATCTCTTAGGATTACCTTCTGTCTTGTGACGCCATTCCAATTCAGGTGGTAGAAGGGGTTGGTTCCAGATACCGTTTCGAGGCCGAGTCTGATCTCCTGGATCCTGAGTTGAGACATGGGTACTCGTATCATTCTCAAAGTTCAGTAAGAGAGTTCCTGAAAGGTCCGAATCCGACTCAGACCCCTCCTCCGGCATGGGACTTGGATACCTCAAGGAACCTCCATAGGCCTCCTCCCCTCATTACTACAGGGCCCCATGGGCATCAGCTTTGGCCTTGGTGGCGTTCTCAACATGATTCACTCCTGCTCAACCGCTCACAGCTCGTGGCAGGCTTGGTGGTGCGTGATGATGGAAGGGAGGCCATTGCCGTCCAGTAGCATCTCCTCAGCTCGCTGGACTGAGGCAGGAAATGGGTCAATTCTCCTGCTGCTCCAGGGCAGCCCCGTCCCTCTGGGTGACTTCTTGGCCTTACCACGGGTTCCTCTCCTATTCCGGGTTTCCTTTGCTGCTGAATCGGGTTTCAGGTGGGACAGGACGACTTGCAGTGCCCCTCGTTTGGGTGAGAAAGGAACGAACGCAAGAGGAACCCCCAACGACACAGGTCATCCTGTCCCATCAGAGCCCAGGTTCAGTGTGCCCAAACCTGTCCCCCTCTTTGAAGTTCAGAATGGACGAAATGGACGAAAGCTCGTCAGAATTCTCGTTCTACAACTTGATAGTTTCCAGTCAAGTTTGGTTTGAGAATCTCTTCAATCGCTTCATTCGTTGCTTCGAGTTGATCGGCTTCGGTGAGGTCAGTGCTGAGTGGTAGTGACCCGTGCCAGGTAGGCGCAGGTGTGGTAACCTTGACTTACATCAAACTTAAACCACTCTTCGAACTCATCGAAAGGATCGTAAGGATTGTCCTCGGTAGTGAGTGCTAGGCGTAGCATGGCTCTATACACCCCGTTTCAAGGACAATGGACAGTCGACAATGGACAAGAAGCTAGCCATTCAGGTACTCCCTAACTCTAGCTGTAGAAATGCCCAATGCCTCAGCGATCTGTGCTGTGTTGGCGCCGTTTGAACGAAGAGTCTTGATCCGATCCTTCTGAGCGCCTGCAAGAGGAAGCTTCTCCCTTGGCAAAGCCATCGACTTGATGGTGTCGAGATCGGCGTTGGCTAGAATATGCTCCATCATCGAGTTAGATATAGCACCTTTCTGGATGGCCTCCCACTCACGAGGGGTGGGGACCACTCTTGTGCCTTCTCTATCGTAACCCAGACGGCGACGGGCGGTCTTGATGGCCATGGCCTCAAGCTTAGCCCTGTTCTTTCTTAGTCAAATTTGGATTTGATTCAAGTTTCTTCTGCACAACACCTTGTGCCACTAGCTGTGCCTGCCGCTCTAGGGGCTTCTGTTTGAGGGCCCGGTTCAATTTAGCGCGGAGGGTGGCAACTTCAGGGCATAGCTCTTAGCAGCCCGGGGGTCTCGTTTGATGGCGGGGGTTGAAATGGCACGCTTCCTACAATCGTTGGCCATGGCCTTCAATTCGTTGGCATGCTGTGCGTAAATACCCTCCATCAGTGTACCGGAGGACAGCTTCCTGGCATCAGTAGCCTCTGCCATCCTGGTGGTCTTGGTCTGCTTCTTGACCAGTTTGCCCTGCTTGTTAATATAGGACTCGCCAGTCTCCTCGTAGACCCTACGACCAGTGGCTGCATCATATGGACCGCCCTTCGCTGCACTGCGTGGCTTTGCGATGGGGTACATACTATACACCCTTGGACCTGGAAATAGAGTGGCCGCACCTTTATCAGCGCCACCCTGGTACTTCCTCTTCAATGCGGCGATGCCGTTGTCTACCTCGGACTGTTTGTAGTTGAGATTATGCTTCTCGGCATCAATAACAACCATGGGTGACGAACAGCCCGGGACAATTCATCGGCACTGGCACCCTTGAGAGTCATGTCAGTAATAAGATTGGATACCTTACCCATCTGGGTCTGGTATCCGACATCCTCTTCATCCCAGGGTAGCCAGGATATGTTCTCTTGGGGTCGAATCCCTTCAATCCCTTGAGTGGAGCGGTGGAACGAATACGAGTCTTCCCCTTGTTGGGGATTACCAGCACGGAGTCGCCATCAAAAATCAGCACCGCTAAGACGCTCAGCGACAGAAGGATGGATCCCAATAGCATCCCCTAGCATTGCCAAGAATACTTCGAGACTTCTACCTCGGTTGTTAACAGTGAGCGTAGGAATCTCGAAAGTCCCGCCATGAGGATAACGCACGAGACTAACAACGTCACCGTCCCGATAGTTAGGAGCATATACCTCACCCTTCTTGAGATGGGGCATCGGCAATAACACCTGAGACGCTTGACCGGGTAGAGCCTTGGCCTTGAGATGTACCGAAGCCGAGTCGCAGTCATCGGCCAGGGACATGAGCATGCGCTTGCGAATAACAGGATTCGTAAGACCCATGATCTCATCGAGCTGCTTCCGCTTTTCGTCACGGACAGCCTGAAGCTGGCGCTTGGCCAACCAGGGGACTGCTTGGATAAGAACTGTGAGGCCAGGGACTGGGACCATGAGTCCCACTTGCCTTCCTCGTTCACAATATTGAGTGCGCTCAGTTCCTTCTTGCCAGTCTTCGGGTCCTTAAATAACTTCTGTTTAACGACCGCACCAAATGGATTCTCGGGGTCATCCTTCATGGGCTTAAGGACTGTGTGGTCCTTGGAGCCCAGCATGGATGTACCCTTCTTCTTGTTGGTGTTGAAGACTATGTCCTTGCCCTTCGGAATATCATCCGAGTACATGGCCATGCCCTTGAGGTAGTGCGTTCCGTCGACCGAAATACGTACCTGGGCGTAGTTGGAGCCACCGAGGCTGAGCTCTTTGACTCCACGACGAAGCAGAATAACCCCGTCCATGTCAGTACCGCCGTCTTCGGCGTACTTGATGGCGACCTTCTTCGAAGATATGGGCCGAGGAGTACGAAGCCCGGTCGACAGCAGTCCCTTCTCGTCGATGACTACACCAGGGGTGCGGATCTCTGTCCCTCTGTGCATGAATATCGGCAGCTTTGGTGCCGGGAGGGCGAGAACCCTTGAGGATGGTGTAGTTATCGCTGTTGGCCTGCTTGACTTTGACGTCGTGAGTAGTATATCCCTGAGCCTTCAGGGCCTCGACGGCGGTCTTCAAAGATGTCGACGAGCACTGGAGGTTCTGCTCAACGCCGAGACCGTACTCGATGAACTTCTTCTGCTTCACCTCGTCGGCCAGAATATCCTTGACCCGGGTGATCTCGTCCTTACGATATGATGCGTTGGGCTTGAGAAGCTCACGGACCGAGGACTCGTTGAGTCCCATGCGTCGGCCGATCTCCGTGTTGGGCAAACCGGCGTCCCTTGAGGCGGGATGCTCGAGAAATATCGCCAGCCTTCTTCTCAGCTCGAGCGATACTGTTTTAGAGCACGATACTCGGTGGTGCTCATACCCCAGGCCTTGGCAATATCGACCTCGGACATGCCTTGAGCCTTGAGCTTGTCTCGCTCAGCGATGAAGCCCTGGGCTGACTGATATGGATCCTTACCAGATCCCCAAGGGTATCTTCCGAGGTGCCGTTTAGTCCCGTAGTGTTTGAGGATATCGGAGGGCATCAGTTCTCCTCGGTCTTGATCTCCTCGATGAGCTTGTCAAACCAGACGATCTTGTCCATGATATGGGCGATGTCGTCGGGCTGTGGAGTGTCGACCAGAATATCGTCGTTCTGGTAGATGCGAGTCTCGACGTTGATCTCGCCGGGCAGCTTCTCGTACTCCAGGCAGAACAGTGCTGCGTAGATATGAAGCTGGACCATGTTGACGCGAGTTACGCCAGTCTTGAGGTCGTGAATGCGGAGAAGATGCTTCTTCTCGTCGAAGCCGATGGCGTCGGCGGTCCCGAATGCATTCTCGCTGTGATATAGCACGACCTCGGGATCAAGACCGTAGCCAATGGCGTCGTTCACGTAGGCGTTGAAGGTGGCCTTGTTCCTCGGCATCCGCATCTTTAGGCGAATATGCTCTGCAGCCAGGGCGTGAAGCCTGGTCCCCATCGCTGCCGCCTGCGCTGTCCTGAACGCCTCGCCCAGCTTCTCGTCGTCGTAGTTGACCCAGCTGTGCTTGCTGGCGCTCAGAAATGCGTGCAGGCCCTCCAGCCTTGAGTGTACGTTCCAGTTCATCGAGCGTTCCTTTCTCGTTCTCTGGGTATATGAATGATGCGAAGGACCACTCACCAAGCTTGTCGATGAAATGATCCTGGTTTGGTCGGTGAGCAGCATCTGCGCTTCTCTTGACCTCGAGTGCGGCCCACTTGGATCCGAATATGATGATCAGGTCGGGTATGCCCTGATTGTGGTTCGGATCGTTCTTGAGGACGAGGCAGCCAGGCAGGCGTTCCTCGATCCTGGGTATGAGTCCGCGTTGGTAGTCACGTTCGAGCATGGGGTCTATCCTCGAATCAAGAATTATACCCACGACTGGCCGGGGCGCTGCATGTCGGTACTCGTAAGTTATTTGAGTGTTCTATGCGGTGTTGAGGTAGCGTAGTTTCAGCCAGCCGTGGAAGCTATGGTGAAGAGTGGGGTCGAAAATATAGAAGGCCCATCTCCTTCATTAGGATGCATGTTCGCGACGCGGTCTATTGTACATGTCGTTGAGTCTTGTGATGGGCGGCACCAGTCGCCGCATGTACAATAGAGTGCATGTACAACACCGCCACTTGACACATCTTTTTCTTATTACTCTCTATATACTATAAATTTACTCATCTTCTAGTAACTATAACTAAAACTGGCAAACTGGCAATATTGAAGTAAAACGTTGAGATTGCAACGAAAAGTCCTAGCCAATTCTGCCACCTTCGTTTCAAAACTGACCGATCCCTCCCAAAACTGGCCAAATTTGGCGCACAAGTAGGTTACAGATTTCGGCCAGTTTCAAAAACTGACAACCAAAACTGGTCAACACATACGTCACTCCAGTCACACAAATATCAGGACCGTTGCCCACCCGCCGCACCAAGTGGTACAACGGGTGGTACAACAATCACCTCAGAGACTCGTAAAAACCCCTCTCATTGAAGATCTCCTTGACCCGAATCGCCCTCGAAATGGCCTGATCGATGGGCGACTGGCTCTTCAGGTAGTAGTAGTTCAGGACCGAATAAGGAGTGTTCAGCCTGTCGATTCGCCCCTCACACTGCTCCATGACCTTCCAAGAGTAGTTCTGAGAGAAGAATATCATCGTATCACAAGCGGTGCAGTTCCAAGCCTCCGCACCAGCTGTGTACTGCACGAGATACACCCATCGCTCACCTTCCGGCAAGGCCTCATGCTTGTGTCCGTTGTACTCAGCGATTGGTACTCGAGAATATCCCCCAACGAGCGCAGCATGAAGAGTTCATAGTCGAAATTATAGAAGACGATGACTCGAGGATGCTCCTCACACAGCTGTCGCACAGTCTCAAGTCTCACAGGATCCTCATTCGTCACTCTCCTCAAGACATGACAGAGGCCTCCAGCGTTCTTGATGGGCTCTTCCTTATACGGATCGAAGCGGTACTTCTGGATCGTACGATACGGCTTCTCCTCGTAGGATACCGGGACGTCCGTCCGCTTCTTAACCGTCTTCTTGACGAAAGGCATGTCGACGAGGACCTTCTTCCGAAGTCGTAAAAAGCTCCCCTGCCCAAGATATCTCTCAAGACGAGGATAGCCTGCTCTGTAGTTAAACTGGCAGTGTTCCCTCTCGAACTGGGTGCGGTTCTTGAAGAAGCCATTGGCTATGAACACCGGGCAGTAGTCCATCCAGTTATCGCCAGGCGTGCCAGACAGCATGATCCACTCGTTGTTACAGAGCCATCTTGACAAATGTCTTGGCCCATTTTGCCGTTGCCGATAGCCCTCTGCTCGTCGAATATGATGAAGGAGTCACGGACGTTACTGTAGTTACTGATGTTGTTCCACGAATCAACCGTCGTGTAGTCCGTCAGCCCATACATCGAGACATCGCCCTGCCAATCAAGATCATCCCTCTTGCGAGCAGTGGTGATTATATATAACCTGGGTCCTTCGGCAAGCCGCCTCGGAAGATCGGCCGGATGCCGCACCCCCAGCACTCTCTCAACGTAGTACTGGAGGGCGACAACCGACTTCCCCGAGCCCGGCTTACCGGTCAATATGCACCCATTCCTCAGGTTCTTCACCGCTTCGACCTGATGGGGCCACAGATCAACCGGTCCCCAAGGCTCAAGCCTTCTCAGTCTGGATGCAGACGAGGGGTGCGGACATACTCATGGATCCGATCGGAAGCTCTTCGAATATGATCCGGTCCTCGTAGACGTCTCGAATGGACACGGCGGGCCCGCCATCTTTTCGAGAATGTCCAGATATCGAAGAGCCCTCCTTCTCGTAGAGAACCTCGCCCCCTGATGATGGTCAGAAGGATCTTCTCTGCTGGTGTCATGATGCCTTCCTAACTGCGAGCATCGCCACAAAGGTCTGCCCTTTAGCGGGGTCGTGAACCGGCTGATAATAGACATTGTAATCCGAGGAGAGTACAAGTTGGTTTCGACCTTCTTTAAGAAACACCACGTAGCCGTCTTGATCAGCATTCGTGAATTTCTCGTACCCGATAGCCCTGCGTGAAGAAGCTTGCTCGCCTTCCTTAATGATGAAGAGCACGTCCTTTTTCCGTACGAGGATAGCACTCGAACGTGTCGTTGCTGCCCGGGATGATCTCCCAGTAGCGAAGATCTAGTTGGAAATAGTTCGGGCCAGGCGCTACAAATACTGTACCTCCGCCGAGTAGACGGCCCTGATCCCACTTAACCACATAATCGTGCAGAGCGACGGTAATAACACTATTGGGGTGATTGACTTTCAAGAAGGCGGCCATGTCAGTTTTCCTTCCTCTCAATATCGTACAACGACGGCCGCATCCAAATAGTTGTCAGATGGTTGACGTCGTCCTTCTGCTCCCACTCTCGGCTTGAGAAGGTCATGATACCCCGTCAACTAACCGGAAATACCAGATGGTCCACCGGTCTCGTCGTACTCAGCCCATCGTTCGGTGAACTCAGCCCTCCGAATGTCATTCCGTACTCCCAGATCAGGATATACGGATCATGCCCGTCGTTATGCGGGCTCCTGTACTCACTCACCACAGAACTCCTTGGTAGATGGTTTCCCACTTGCGTCGTTTGGCGTCCCACACCCTCCTCATCGAGTCGCTGTGAGACTCCAGGAAGAGATTTGAGAGCCTATTATCGGTCAGGTCACCATTCAGGTGGGCAACCCGCTGTAAGGGCTCCAGAGGGCCGTTGAAGGCCTCCCAGACCAGCTTCTGGACGTATTTCGTCCGTCTGATCCCACGATCCCACAGGGTTACCTGGACATACCCGTTAGCCCTGAGGCAGGGGTGTGAGGATCTGACCAGTCGAGATACGCCCGAATCCTACCGAGATCACTGACCTCAATATCATCGATGATGCTGTCTTTAAATGTCTCAGTAGGAGCCAAGTCGGCAGTGCTGGGGGATTCCACTCTCCCTCTCTCCTTTCACTCCGTCGACCATGTGAATATAGTACTCGACTGGCATGTATTCCTTCCCATCCTCCTCGATGATGGGCTTGTACTTCGGTCCGTCCTCCTTATCACCCTTGGGCGGAAAGTAAGGGTACTTGTCACTGAGATACAGGTTATCCAGAGCGCAGTTCCAGACGTTGCCGTCTTTGTGGCAGAGATAATGCGAGTTGACCTTCTCTCCCATGAACGTCTCCCAGACGGTGAGAGGCAACCGGGAAGGTTCAGCTCTCCCCGTCGACACGGACCGAGAACATGAGGTTGGTCCTGCTCGAGGCATCATGGGCTTGATCCGGTGCAGGGTGGTCATGTTGATCAGTTCGCCACCCCTGCTGATAGCAAAGCCTCGGCCAGCGATCCAGAGGAGTGAATTCCTCGTTCAAGTCCTTCAGATATAGATTCTCCAAAGTGCAGTTCCATGGGTCGCCATCTACATACCGAACCTCGTGCATGAAGGGATCTCGCCGTGGAAATGGGTCCAGATGATCTTGCTGAGGAGCTGAACCCGGTAGCGATGTCCTTTGTAAAAACGGATCTGCGGAAGACCATACCGGGACGTCCGGATGGGTATAAGCTTGCCCTGAGCGCTTCCGTAGACAGTTCCGTCCTCTCGGATATCGTAGATGTTCGGGTCGGGCATCGGGTCAGCGGTTGCCATTAGTAGCCTCCTCCACGAGACGGTACGCAGAAATCATGTCGTCAGCTACTCCGAGTAGCCCCTCCCTGTGCCAGGCAATCCAGCGGTCGCCGTGCCGTTCCACAGTATACGCTTTCATGCCCAGTCCTCCTTGACAACTACAGTATCGTCAGCCCACTCCTCGCAGATAAATTGGTCGATGGGGAGATATGTGAGGGTGTCATCCATCTCGACGATGACCAGAGCGGCCGGGGTCCCTCGTCTCCAATGTCCCCATCACAACATAAATCCTTGATCTTTCGCTGAGCAACTCGACCATCGAGGGGTCTTCAGAATCAGCTTCATTTGCGTCTCCTACACGTGTACAATACAGAAAAAATGAGGATCAGTTCTTGTAGCGAGCGGTGATGACTTGATTTTTCGTCGTCGACCTCGAACTCGCGGATGTATCCTGAGAGACGAACGCGGTAACCATTATCTTTCAAAATCTCGAGGCTTCCGTCTTCTGTCCAACGTATCTTTCCTCTGACGCTCCAGTTCTCGATGTAATCTACGTTGGATTTGACATTAATGGTCCACTTGTCAGTGCGAGGTTCAACAATCTCATACTCGTCTGGTTCCGAGTTCGATAGGGTCGTCTTCCTCGATCGGAGAAGCTCCCAGATAATCAGAGAATCGTCTCCCGACGACGTCGAATGTGCAGTCATCGGTACTAGCCTGGACCTCATGGACACCAAGTTCGTTATTGGTATCGACCTGCACGATCCACTCAGTGAAGTCCGGCTTGTCGACTTTGGCTGTGGCGACGATGTCGAAGTCGTAGCTACGGCCCTCATATGTGTGGAAATAAAGCTTCTTGAGCATGCGTTCGTTCCTTCTAGTGGGGATGGGGGCCCCAGGTCTCCCCAGGGCCCCCGTGGATATGGATGTCAGTGCAGGATCGGCTCGTAGAGGCCCCAGAGCTGACCCTCGGTCATGAGGTCGAACTTGTTGTCGCTACGGCGGATAATCCACTTGCCGATGGCTCCTGTGTGAAGGTGGGCCTTGATCTCCTCGTCGCTGGCGGCCCAGTTGCGGACCAGACGGAGATTGTCGTTCGTGATCTTGACTGCCTCGCAGACGCTACGGCGAGGGTTGAAGAGCTTGACTTCGAGCGGCATCAGAACGGAACCTCCTCGGTGTCGGCGTCCTCGGCGTACATAGCCTCGAGCTCGTCCTCCACGATAGTGAAGAAGCCCTTGTCAAGATATGCCGAGCAGAACTCTACTCCAGCTTGAGTACGTCCGTGGTAGGGGCGGAGGGCAATATCGGCCCGCTCGAGATCTGCGAAATCGAGGGCCCCAACCGTCTGCTCATTCAGGAGCGTACGAGTACGTCCGATGATCGAGACGATCTTGGGCGGACGGCCTCCGAGTTGACCTTCACCTTGATATAGGGAAGGGGCTCCTCCCGTGTCGTCCCGAGGCTTCAGAGTCTTGATGTTGAACCCTTCGGTCCGGAAGTCGTCGACGGCATCGTCAGGAGGATGACACAGAAGGTACGGGCTGTGTTCTGAAGCGGTCTTTTCTCTCCTGCGAAGTTGCGAAGAGGAGTCAGGGCGTTCTTGATAGTGTAAGTGTTGACGGCCATGTCGTGTTCCTTTCTATGGGGTAGTAGTCTTGAGATAGAACCTGGTCGACGATATAAGGGAGGAGAGTAAAGGTCGTAGTTCACAACCCCCTTCCTGGCTGACGATGCCGCGGTCTTGGAGTCGCTGGATGAGCCAACGGGCATCTAGCTCATCCGTGATAATGCTGTGGATTAGCCAGAGCCAGTTCTCAATCTCAGGGGTGATTGCGGAACCAGACTCCTCCGATAGAAAACTCAACCTCGTGAAGGAACGTCTGGAGTTGGTAGTCACTAAGTTTTACGACTCTCGACGGCAGAGATTCAAGAAGTGCCTGGATGCCTGCCTTGCCGTCATGGATAAGACGGATCGGTTTGAACGGGAGCTCACTCATCGGAGACCCCCTCGATGGAGTTGATTCCAACAATAAGACCCGCATCGACGAGGCAGCGCACGAGGTCCCGGGTCGTCCAGCTCAGTACGGCAGATATCGAGGAGGTTCTGGACTGTCTGGCGACGGTAGTGCCCATAGCTGCTTCGGTCACAGCACTCTAGCTTGTCGATGAGCTCCTTGATCTCGTCGTCCTTCAGGTTCGCCACCTCGTCCCGAAGGTAGCTGGTGTATCCGACAAGGATATCATTAGCGGTCTGGCCGCCATCGTAAACTGAGGAGAGCATTGGTTCGTTCCTTTCTATCGAGAAAACCCTAGAACCCGGGTTGGGTTCTAAGTGTGAGGTTGGTTCAGTTGGTCTTGAATGTGTCGCAGATGTTCTTGGCCATGGCGAGCATGTCCTCTTTCGTTGCCGAGAGGTGGTGCTGGTCGCAGTAGTCACGTGTTGCGTAGTAGGCGAACGTAGCTATGGCGAAGCCAACACCCATCTCAGCAAGGTTGGTGAGGACGTACTGGCGGGCGAGGGAGGGGCAGGACATGGCAATACCTTTCTGGAGGGGTCTCATTATATGCCCTGCCCGTCTCGCGATTCATGCTGCTAGGAAGGTATCGACGTCCGTATACTTCTGAATTTGCCCTCGGGCAGCGTCCACGAGTTCCCTTCCATATCGATTGTCCAGCTTAGCTCGCCAGTCGTCTCCGGCGTCTTCGTAATCAAGCCAGAGATACCCCTTGCAACCTCCGACATCGCCGTACGAAATAATCTCATTACCCTCGCTGTCCACTCGATGATTCTCTCGTACAAGTCGACCGGCCCCGGGAGTGTCTGGGTTAACAGGAATGAATCGCCCGACGCGACCGATGAACTTTCGGTCATTCTCGCCGAATTCAAGCAGCATTCGTGTAGTAACCGATCGTGTCTGGGCGACATCTTCGAGAGCCAGAGGATCTCCAGTGAAGAGAGTCTTGTAGACAACAGGTTCCTGGAACTGCTTGCCAGTTGCGTGCCAACCTTCTTTTGTCATGTGCGATATAGACGGTGTCGTTGACGAGCAGCATACGATCGTAGGTCGCTTCGTGCTCGAATGTGTAGCCGTACTTTCTTCCCAAACTCGAAGACCTCCGAAATGATGCGATCGTCGGCGTTCGGGATCTTGATCGAGTCTGTCTTGATGTGGGCAACGGTGTATCCTTTCTCCTGAACGAAATGCTTCAGGTCGACCATGAACAAGGCGCCGCGCTTGGCGACGATGTTGTCCACGTTCCGGGGGTCTCGGAGTGGGTTGTCGAATTTGGCGGCGGTGAGTCCGTACGTCGAATTCAGTGCGATCTTCAGCGCATAGGCCAGAGCGTCGAGATTCGAGTCGTCGTCCAGATATGGAGCAAGCGCCCCATTCAGGATCTTACGAGCCTCGTCGAGTTCCTTGTAGCTTGATCAAGATACGAGCCTTCTTGAGCTCGCTGTACCTCTTGGTGTAGGGCCCGAATAGTTGGAGGTTCTCGATCGACGTTGGGTGCATCGACGCAATATCCAACAAGGCCACTTTCTCGTAGTATCCGGGTTCGGTGTGGACGTAGCCGCCCTCGCCAACCTCTTCACCACGATATGTCGACTTGCCGTACTCGTACTTGTAGCCGGGGAACATCTCCGACAGGTCCGTGTACTGCAAGTACTTTCTGAGTGTCCCGCTGACCCTGGAATATGATCTGGGTGGTCAGCTTGTTGGTGCTGGAGTTGACTGGAAGACCGGCGATCTCAGCGAGGATCTGCCGGGCCTCCCAGTCCGCCTCCAGATGGTCCCATACCTTCTCTGTGGCGATGACGTCGTTATCACAATATGCGGCGACCTCTTCCCACATCTCCTCCGGCACTGGTTCGTCCCAGGGAAGACCGAGCTCCTTGTGGTGGATGCCAGTTCGATCTCCCACTTCTTGAGGGACTGCTTCTTGGCGGCGAAGTCGTAGATATCGGTATAGGACAGGTTGTAGGGCCCTCGGAATCCCTCCCCGATGAGATTGTTGATGATCTTACGAGAGAGGTGATAGAGCTGGATGTTCGAGTAACCCAGGATACGACCGTAGAGGATATGGTTGTCGTACCGACGGTTGTTGAATCCGACGAGCTTCTTCTCGGTAAGATCAGCGATCTCGTTCGGAGTCGGATTGATCATCCTCTGGATCTTGTTGGCGCCACGGACCTTCCAGTTCACAAGGAACAGGTTTGGGAATACCTCGACGTCGTAAATAATCGGGGTATCGTCGTCCGGCTCCTCATAGGTCTCCTCATGGTCGCTCTCCGAGGAGAACGGCATCTCCTGCACCAACTTGATGCAGTAGTCGGCCTGATGAGTGGACTTCATGGCGAACGTGAGGACCTTCTGCCTCATGTCCGACACGTCGTAGTCCATCCCAGACTCCTTGGCGTCCGTCAGCACCTTCATGATGAAATCGATGCTGGGCTTCGTCCCGGGGTGGAATTCTTCCGCAGGTTCCGCTCTATGAGCTTACGGATGGACTTCTCGTTCTGCATGACCTCCTGACGGATCAAGGGTTTCTCCTTGACGGGAAGATATCCGTCCTCAACCGCGGTAAGGCCCTGGTGGGCGGTGCACTCGGTGAGGCGTCGACGGAGGGCGGATTTTGCCTGAGTAGACCTTGCACTCGACTCCGGGCCGCACCAACCGTGAAAGTACGGAAGGATCCCCCGAATATCGATAGTGGATGTGGATTCCACCCCCGATCGGCTGAGTTCAGCATAGGAGGGAACCCACCCTGCGAGCCTCTTCCAGACACTTGTCTCTGTCCTTGTCGAGGTCGATGTCGATGACGACGTCTTGCTCCGGTACGAGGACATAATGCTCCCTTTCTAGTGTCCAAGTCCTTCAGGGTGGTCGTGACGTCGTCCCAACGTTTCGCCGGGAGGCCGTTTTCATTACGTACTGCGCCGGACGGTCCTTGTAGAGCTCGTCAAGATATGACGGTTGCTCTTTCATTTCCGTCCAATCCGAAATCAGGCTCTCTTCTTCTCCCCCTGGGAAAATTTGGATTTCAATAGCCCTTTGTACACCTTGCGCCGATGGGTCCCATCGATTATGCGGCGATCATGAAACTCCTCGAAGTAGTCCCGGATCTCGTCCTTGAACTTGTACATGGGGTACATAGCCCCGTCCGAATACGTCTGGGAGTACTCCTTGTACATAGCGTAGATGCGCTTGAGAGGATGCCCTGCTCGTCGTCCAACTCATCCTGATAGAAATCGAGGAAGTTGAAGATGGGGTTGGTTTTGCTCATCATGCCGACGGGCTTGTAGTCGTCGTAATATGATGAACCCTTGGTCTTGTATAACTCCATGCAGTGCTTGGCAATAGCTCCGCGCTCATCCTCAAGTCGAGACACAATATCCTTGTACCGACAAATATCGAGCTTGCGTCCCGATGGCTCCACGTCGATAAGGCGCCTCGTCAGCCCGCTCTTCGAGTCAGTGATGCGAACGGGGAGGTTGGTACCTACGAACAGCATTGCCTCGGACGTGAACTCGTAGAGGGATTTCCTTCTCGTTCATAACCATCGACTCGTGCGATACAAAGGCTGTTCAGGCGACTGTTATCCTTGATTCGGGCAAGGTTACCGTCGTGCTGAATGGCTACTCGAGGATTCGACTTGAATGGCTCGAGGGCAAATTGATCGCTCGGTCGCCCAAGGGCTGCTGCGTCGAAGTGGGTAATATGGTCTTCCAGTAGTCTTGATAGAAGGTTCAAGATCGTCGACTTACCGGATCCCGACGACCCGTAGAGCACGAAGAACTTCGAATCCATGCGGAATCTCCTGTGAATATGGACCCAATGGCCCACTCGAGTTTTCTCCCTCTCCTCCGGATTGTAGAGGGTGCTCATCAGCTCTTCATAGGCGGGACATGAGTTATCGCTCAGAGAATATGAGAGTGTTCCAGTTACGTAGTCCTCCCTTCGGGGGATCTGGTTGGCGAACAGTATTTTGCTGTCTAGAGGCTTGTGGGAGTCAGGAGTTTGGACATCCACGACTTGTAATCTGTGTATGTCTTGGAGTCGTAGTCCCCCAAATACCGAGGTCAGACGGTCCCGTCAATTCTCTCTGAGGCCTCTTGGAATTGACGGGCGACGTCGGCGTCCACAATACGCACCAGGTCATACTCGTCAGTACTCCAGAAATGCGTCTCGGGGTTGTACACGGCATAGAAGGACTTCCCACGAACCATGAGATCCTTGAATCGTTGCACGCGCCAGGCCGGCCGCACCTCGGTGGTGCCCGATTTCAGGGCTCGCTCCTTGATTTCGTAGAAATCCATTTGACTCCTTATATGTCGTAGTTCTCCGCTAGGTAGAGCTGCATCTGGTACCAGAGCTCAAGGCGGTTCTGGTTAGGGAACTCCCCCGACTCGTAGAACTCGGGAAGGGACTTGAGAGGAAATATGCCTCCTCGTCCGTGGGAATCGTACTGACGACTCATCCATCGGTCGATAGCCTTCTCGACCTTTCGATCGAGCTTATCGTCCAGCATGACGTCGCAGTCCATGAAGTTGATTCCGAGGTTGTTGATCATCTCCCAGAAATAGGGGGCAGGGGCCCTCGTCATCATCCAGCTCAAACGCCATACGATCGGCCAGCCCGAGAAGAACCTCGAGAACGTTGGCCGGGCGCTTGAGAAATGCCGGTGAGAGCTCGCCGCCCTGTAGCAGTTCCGCCACTCACGGCCATCCATGTCCCGATTGCGGTCCATCATGGCGGAGTAGCGGAACTCGGTACGGTAGAGCTTCATCAAGAGGAAGTAGCTGTCAAACATGCTCGGCAGCTGGTTTTCATCCTCCCCCAAGAATGAGACTAGGAAGTCGAAGTACTCGTCTTCCATCAGCGGGATCCTGAGTACGAGTCCTCAATGATCTCGAGGCGAATATCGTAGGGGAGATTGAAGTTACGGATCCACTTGACGGTGATCTCGTCCGACTGCGTCTCGAGGTCGACGTTACCGAGCCACTCGCCAACGTTGTCGATCGTGACCATGTCGTCGTCACAGAGGATGCGGTCCTCCGTGAAAATACATCAGCCTGACCCGATCGAAGTTGAAGATGCCTACTTCGTAATCGTTCTCCGTGATTTCATGGATGGACTCGCCCTCCGCGACCTCCTCGTCTTCGTCCTCTTCCTCGAAGTCCTCCACCATAATCTCGGAGAGGTCATCCTCCATGGTGATGTTGAGATACTCGTCGTTGACAATCTCCTCGTACTCGTCCATCTGCTTCTCCTTCTCTTCAGGTGTCTCCTGGACCTCGTCCGGAGACTCTACAGCCTCTCAGGCTCCTTCTTCTCGCCCTTCAAGTCTTGCACGGCGAGAAATGTCGTCGTAAGACCGACGACGAGCGCCGGTAGTAGTTTCCACTTGCGTCCCCTTTCGTTTACTTGCTCGACCGATGGCGAAACCGATCAGGATCAGAAATGCTACCCTCATCGAATTGCCACCCTGTCAATCTGGTCGTAGATAACGCCGTCGACGTTGAAGTCGAGCACGAACTTGGTGACCTCACGTCCGAGGACCGGGTCGTAGTCGCGGTAGTTGAATACCTCGAAGTTGCCGAACTCGACGATGCCGTCACCGTCCTCGTTGTCGTAGACCCAGCCCACCACAGAACCGGCAGACGTCGGAGGCAGGCCGAGGCCCTTGTACACATCATTCAGGAGCAGATATCCGCGAGTCCGCAGGATGTCGTTAGCGTAGTTCTCCTGAGCGTGGAGGATCATGAGGCTGTAGTCCTCGTTCCCCTCCCAGGCTTTCGCATTCTGGTCGAACACGACAGCATACGGCGAGACGCCAAGCTCACGCATGAACTCCTCAGGCTTGAGCTGGAACTCGCGCCCCGTCTCGTTGTAGTAGTCCATCTTCGCCTTGTCAAGGGCGTTGGCGTCAACCTCGGCGAGAATACGCTCGGTCTCCTCCTTACCGAAACCCTCCTCGATACGGTCCTTGTAGTTGCGGAAGGACTCCTCGAGACCGGCGTAGGCCATGGACAGACCAGCAATCCGATGTGCAGAAATGCGGTGCGCCAGGATCAGGGAAATGGCGAGGCTGTGCCCAGACTCAGCGGCAGGGGCGTAGTGCTTGACAAGGTGCTTCGTCAGGTTTCCCCAGGCACGGGCCTTGGCGATCTGAATCTGCGCTTATCGAACTTCTCTCGTCCTCAGCCGCCTTGACTGTCGACAGCTCGTTCAGGTCCTCCCAGGTGACCTCGCCGACGCTCAGCGTCTGCTTGGCCGTGAGGACTGCGGTTGCGGTGAAGCCGGCGATCCCCAGCCCCGTCAGGATGGCAGGTGCGTGCTTGAGACGATGAGAGCGCCCTTGCCGGCGAGGCGCGAAATAACTGTAAGACTCATGATGCGAAGTACTTCCTCCTCGTTAAGGCTCTTGTAGACTGCGATTACCTGACCGTCACTCATGCGGTCAACTTTGGCGACCCACGCCGCCGATCCTCCGTATGCTGTGCGCAACTTAGCGCGCATCTGCTCGACGCTCATTTGTTGTTCCTTATGTCGTTCACGATCCCCGCGATGAGAATGGCGTTGATGACTATTAGCCCTGCGAATATGACCCAGACCGGCAGGGATCCTAGGCCGGCGAGGATGAGTAGAAGAATGAAAAACTGTGAGAAAAGATAGATGTGAGACCGTAGACGGTTGTCATCTCTTCGTCATTCATCGGACGTCCTCCGGCTTCGGTAGATCGAGAATGTATCCATTGCGGGAACGGACAGCACGTCCGCTTCGGAGATCCCGCCATCCCCAGTTCTCATCGGTGTACGACTGGGAAATGCCGGCCATGCCGTACAGGTCTCCCACGGTCGCTACGTCATACTGGTCGCAGATGCTGATCAGGTGATTTAGGACATCCTCGGCCTCACTACGAGTTGCGAATATGATGGACTCGAGATTGTGCTCCCGACGGTCCCTCTGAGTGTACGTCCGCTCGGTTGGAGTCTCACGACGTCCGTAAGTCCGATTGGAATATGAGGTGTACGTCTTGTTGCTGCGAGAACGTTGAGGACCGCCGTCGCCTCCGAAGAGCAGACGGTCGATTCCTGAGGTGAAGATATCGCTCACGGCGTTCTTGGCGCTGGGCAGGGCAATATCCCAGAGAAGGTAGTTGGCCACCTCCTTGATGTCCTCGGCGAAGAACGCCTGAAGCGCCTGCTTGCCGAGACTACCCTTGTCAATACGCGCCGGAGTCTTGACGACCCTTTCGACGGCGGGCTTGGTCTTCCGTGAATTGGAGGGGAAATCGCCCCTCACGGGTACGTTATCGGTCATGTTCGCTCCTTCTGATATGCGGGGCCCCAGGTCTCCCCAGGGCCCCGCTCGGGTTTCTCAGGCCTCGATTGTTCCGAATACGTCCGGCCGCTCCTTCTTGGCCTGCTCAAAGGAGTGCCTTGGGCATAACGCCGTTGAAGAACTTGATGCTCTTATTCTCGTCCTCCAGCAGGCTCAGCACTGAACTCGTCGTAGAAGATGCTGTCCTTGAAGCGGGCGAGGATCTCCGGCGACTTGCTGAATCGCTTGCCGTCAGACGACCGCTCACCGTAGGCCTTGTCAACGATGGTGCGGAAGTAGTCGAACAGCTTGAACTTGTCCTTCGTGGTCCAGTCCTCGGGCTTGCGAGACATAAACGCCTGAAGCGTGTCAGTGAACCCGCCGGGCTGCGACTGCTGCAGGTCAATCAAGTCCACCTTGTTCATGTGGAACCAGAGGGTCTCGGTGACCATGTCGCCGTCAAAGGTCTCGGCGCTGACGTTCATCTTGATCATGGATATACCTTTCAGTCCATCGAGTTGAGAGTAGTGGCTGCGAGCGACTTAGTCTGCTTGACAATATGGTCCCACGAGGTCTTCTCGTCGAACTTGTCGCTCTTCTGGATGACGCGCTTGACTGTCTTGCCGTTCTCGGTGAGGGTAACCACCACGGCCGCCTGAAGCTCCATCGTTCGTTCCTTTCTGAAAATGAGAAACCTAGAACCCGTGTTGGGTTCTAGGGTGAGTGGGATCAGTCGTTGGTCTCTTCGACGAGCTCAGCGTCCACGACGTCGGCGTCCGATTCGATGGCGGCGGGAGCCTCGTCATCACTGTCGCTGGAGGAAGCAGGGCCTTCACCAGGACGAGCGCGGCGAAACCGGCTGCGGCGGGCAGCACGTAACGCGCACTCTTCTTGGCGACGGCACCGAGCTTGGTCCAGTTGACGGCGATGATGGGGGTCTCGTCTTCAACGGTCTCGGAGTGCTCGATGACGGTGGGAGCGGTGTTCTCGGACATGAGAGTTCCTTTCGAGTTGATGGGGTCTCATTATAGTGCGTGCAGAATTTGCGAAAGCCTATGCCCTGTGTTAGAGGGCATATGTGGTTTAGTTGGTCTGAGGTGTCTGGAGGGAGTCGATGGTCTCGGCAAGGGTCTCGGCGTACTGTCGTCCGGCCTTGTCGCCGACATATGTACCAAGGACACTACTACCGACGCCGTAGATGGCGGTCAATACCACTCCGGCTGGAGGGCAGAGAGGCGCCGACAACGGCACCGGCAGTGATGCTGGCGGATGTCGAGGCGACAAGGATACGACCTTGTATCCGGTGGTCTCTTTGAAACTCATGGTCATTCCTTTCTAGATGGGTCTCGTTATATACCGTGCTCCTTTCACGAAAGCTTGAACCACTTCTCCGTGGGCTCGACGACGAAATCGATCACTACGACGGCCTTCCCGTCATCCGAGACCTGGGCGCCGTAGTGCACCTCGATCTGCCTCTGCTCATTCCACCCGAGCTGGTCACCCAAGGAAATACCCTCGAGGCCGATTCCGGCGTAGAACTCGTTGAGGCTGACACACATCTCACGAAGGAGCGTGTAGTTCAGTTCGTTGACGACCCGTCGATCTTGTTGACGGTGGACTTGAAATAACGGCCGCTGTAGGCGTCGTAGAACAGGACATCGCCCTCGCCACAAACCACAGCTGCGTCACGAGGATATGAATCCATCTTGGATGCAGCATTCTGGGAGATCGTCTCTCCTCCGGACCAAGGCGATCCTGGACGGAGGCACGATAACGGTCATACACCTGTCGCGTGCCCTCGTAGGCGAGGAGCAGAGATGACTCGCGCTTGACCGAGATGCTGTGAGCGCCGATGACGCATGCGCCGGTGGCAATATGGCGATGGCTGGAGGAGCGTAGATCTTGGCGTAGATCTTGATTCGCTGCTCTTTAGTGAGGCGCTTGAAGTCGTCAATATCCCACTCCTGCATCTGGCGGTCCGCATGGACGCTCAGAGCGACCGACGCCCCGAGGCCTAGCAGCGCCAATCCGGTGAGGATATGGTGCGAGTTGCGTATGACGAAGTCCTGGGTAGCTTTTGATGAATGCGAGGTTCATTTGCTCTCCTTCTCGATCTTGCTAAGCTCTCACTCGCCAGGTCTCAATGGCGACCGGATCCCCTGAGAGCGTTGCGGAGCATCTGCTTGGCAACCGTGGGGTCGACGTGAGGGTGGGACCTTGAGAGCGACCTTCTGGGTGTTGGTAACTGGATCCGGATCTTGGAATTCCAGCTCGATGTCTTCAGGGTTCATATGCGTTCCTTTCTATCGAGAAACCCTAGAACCCGAGTTGGGTTCTAGGGATGAGGTGGTCAGTTGGCGGGAGCGTTCTGCTCACGATCTTCTTGTTGAGGACCTCGCGGAACTTCGCTCAATCTTCTTGTCGGCGTAGTGCTGGAGAGCGAAGGAGGCGGCGAGGATGGCAACGGCGAGGACGACGCGGTTCATGGTGGTTCCTTTCAGATGGGGGTCTCATATAGGCCATGCAAAATCATGGAAACCTATGCCCTCTGTTAGAGGGCACGGGCGTTAGAGACTGTGGTCGATGTGGGTAGGGAGTAGTGAAATCCTGCTTCGAGATCTTGTAACGAGAGGCACCCACTTGACGATGGCGTAAATGCCAACGCAGTAGATGACAGACTTTACAAGGTTCTCGACGAGGCGGGAGATCAGCATGATCGGTCCTTTCGGTCTATAGGTCTCATTATATGCCCTGCTGATTCTGCGAAAACCCTAGAACCCGTGAAGGTTCTAGGCGTGAGAGTCACTTCTTGGTAGAGTTTTTGTCGGAAGATCTTCTCGATCTCGGCCCAATCTTCTTCGAGATACTTCTCTACATCGTCGATCTCCTGGGCGGACGGAGTCGAGGTAGCCTTAAGGAGATGCCGCTGGCGGCGGACAGTCTTCTTGAGCGCCTTGATCTGCTGGGCCTGGGAGTAGACGGTGTACAGAAACATGACGAAGGAGATGAAACCGAATGCGATGAAGATGTTGGACATGACGGATTCCTTTCGTGAGGGGTCTCGTTATAGGGCTTGCAAAATCCAGCGTTCCAATTTTCCCACCCGGGAATTTTTGGATTTCGAAAATCAGAAGCTTTTATGAAAAACCCTAGAACCCTTGTGGGGTCCTAGGTTTTTCGTGTCTCAGATGCGGATCTTGGCGACGAATCCGAGTGCCTTGGAGGCAACGGGAAGATCTGCTCAGCCTTCACGATGGCGAGGATTCCGAGGATGGAGCCGGCGGCGCCCACCACAGCATCGGGGCTGGGGCAGAAACGACGGTGTTTTGCGTCTTGAATCTGCTCAAGCTCCCTTGATGCTGCGGAGAGCTTCGCGATAGGGCTTCACTGTCGGGATCCATGCCGTCGATGAAAGCGTAAGCCTCTTCGAGGGCCTTCTTGGTGTTCGGCTTGTTGTCGGACATGGTATTCCTTTCAAATGAGGGGGTATCATTATAGACCATGTCGATCCCGCGGATCGTCAGACCTCGGAGACCTTCAGAGTGGCCGTGTCCTTCTTGGTCATGTCCTGAGCTGGGGGTCTCCCAGAGCGGCGTAAACCTCCTGATTCTTGTGGTCCACATGGAGCACGCCGTCAACCTCGGGCTCGTAGTTCTTGGCCGCAAGGCCGAGCAGAGCGCCCAGGAAAGTGTCGAGAGCGGTGATGGTGCCCACAACCGCCTCAGTGTGAGGGAAACCCCACAAACCCGCCAGGGCGAGATACAGGGTGGCGAGGGCAGGAAGCAGGATCTGAGCAATCCACTTCAGAGCGTTGTAGGTCTGATTCGACAGCGACATAGCGCTTGTCCTTTCTTCGGGTGTCAGGAAAATGGATCGGAAGCCGGTTCACGGCGTCCATTACCTTTTCGGCAGTCCTGTTTCCGCCGAAAGTGTGGTAGGGCTGATACAGATACTTCTGCAAGTCCTCAAACTCATCGATGGTGATGTAACCACGGGACAGATATGCGGTTCCCATAGCCACGATCTGGTTGTGCGCTAGACCCAGCATTAGCTGAGTCTTGGCGTCATGCCTTTCTGCACGTTTCTGGAGATACGCCCAGAGACCAGTACTGGTGAGAACGGAGCCGAATATGGTGATCACCAGCTCCACAGTATGAGACATTTAGCCTCCGATAGAAACGATTGGGCGCACTCCGTACTTCTCAGTCCACTGGGCCCAAGTGATCCGACGCTGGTCGCCGTAGTACAGGCCGAAGTAGTCCTTAGAAATCTGATCCCGGAGCCAGAAGGACTCGCCCGGGGTCGGAATCGGGTTGCCAACACGGAAATACGAGAACTGATGCGAGATGGGACCGATAGTGTGTGTGTCGCCGTTGATGCGGTTGTGCACAAGATATGATCCGAACATCTCGAACTCGGACGGAATGGTGAGTTGCGGGTACTCCCACTCCCAGGACTTCTCCGTTCGCTCCCAGGCGTTTCCGGTGTTCTCATATCCGTGCGGTTCGAGAACCGGGAACGTTCTGAAGTCCGACATGGCGAAGACCTGGGTAAGCGTGGCGAAGCGCACCATACCATTGGCATAGTCTCGTCTCATCTTGGAGCCGTTCCAGCCGTTCTCGCACCATCCCTCCGTGCCGATATTGTCGATTCCGAGGTTACGGTCGCCTCATGACCGTGATGCGGTGCGCCCCTCGCCATTCGGGTAATCCAACCACCGGTCGAAGTCGACGATGATCCACTTGCAGGAATTATCATTGTACTGCCAGTAGTCACCCAGCCACAAGCCGTCGAACGTCCCGTTTCGAATGGCAGTCTTCTGGGCGGGCGTCATGACCCGGCCGAGGTTGTTGCCCCGAGTAATGACTCGCTTGAGATTCGGGTCGTTGTTGAAGGCGTTGAGGAAATCGTTCTTGTTGTTCAGAGCGATCTGCTTGGGCTGCATGACGCTCTGAGCCCACTGAGCATACTGAGCGCCAACCCTACCGCGGCAGTCCGTGACTTCGAAGTCCGCGTTCGTCTTGGCGCCCCTGGGGACCCGAATATAGGCGATGATGACTTCAAGGTATCATTCGTCTGAGTCGGCTGAGGAACACCGCCACCAGAAGTTCCCTGAATAACACGAGTACCAGCGGAGCGAACGCTAGGCGTCTTGTCGACCCTGAGGGTTATAGCATCGTAACGATCGCCGTCCGTAGCGCCCTCAGTGAGTGCGTATACCTTGTTCGCGTCGTTCTCGATCCAATGCCCCTTGAACCAGGCACGCCCAGACTGCACGATGATTTCTGCCCAGAGCCCTTGGCAACCTGGTACCCTCGACCCCAGTTCTGGAATATGCCGTCCGAGATGACTCCGTCGAACATGCGGCCGAAGTCGTCAGCGGAGTATTTCCGGTCCCCATTGATAGAGACGAAGAATCCTGATTTCTCTGTCATGTGATGTTCAACCCCGGTTTCGACTTCTGAATATCGGACAAGGACGTGAACGTCGGATAGAAGACGTCGCCCTCCGAGTCTGAGGATGTACGGATATATTCGGTCACCCTGAGCGATGTCCTGCTGCCCGAACTCGTTCTGGATCTGCACGAAATCCCCAGGAAGAAGTCCTCGTTGTAAGTATACATGGACTGTTGGGCAGCCTCACCCGAGAACATCTCAATGGGCATATGACGCCACAGCTCGGTATTACACTGCTCTGCGATCTGACGATAGATGGATTCGGGGTCGATCGACGCCACGCCACTAGTACCACTCGCGGTCGAGGTCATGTACCCGTTTGTATGTTCAATCGACGGGTTTTGAAAATAACCTTCCCTGCAAACCGAGCCCCTTGGTACCGACGGTAACCGAGTTGTTCTGCATTGCGGAGTCTCGGCTGTCGTCGAGATACTCTTTTGAAAGCTGCAAACTCAAGGGTACAGTGAATTTCACAGCGCCCGAGAATATCTTGGTTCGCGTAGACACCTTAGACTTGAAATAGGTGGCCTGGACAGGTTATCGTACTTCGGAGAGAACACTACAGGTGGGCGTTCGCCTTGATTGAACGTTCGGTTCACGCCGTTGTATGTGTACCCGTACCAGTAATACGGATCCTCGCCATCGTACTCGATCGCCCATCCGGACATAGTCAAGTCCGTGAGATTCTGAACCAGTTTATACCAGGAACCCTCCATAATATAGGGATCGGTATCGTCATAGGACGTGTAGTGTATCCGGCGTTCGCCGTCACGTTCCCGCACGGTTCCATTAGCGTTCGCCCTGATGTTTCCGATATCCATCGAAGAAACGGGGCGCCCCTTTCACGAATACCGCTGGGTAACTCATCGACGGAGTACCAACCGAATCCCGTGACGTGTCTCTCGTGCGACGTGTCTAACGAGTCCCTCTGTTTGAACAGCAGATTGGTATAATGCTTGATAACGTCTTTGACTTTTCCCTTTGGTCCGCTCGTGCATGCATAGTCTGGTTCCCTCCCAAATTGGATAGGGATGCATGACACGTCGGTCCAATATAGACTCAAGGCTGCGCCCGCTGACCGTCAACATCGACTGTTTGCTGTACTCGGTGTTGAGCTCGACCTGCTCGATGATCATGAGCTTGTTCGTGCCCTTGGTGTACAGGTAGTAGTCGAGTTGATAGATCTGCAGGTTCTCCAGGGTGCCGGGAACCGTGAGCTTGAAATCGCCGAATCCGTGGAACCTCTCTGTCCAGATGATAGACTTATAGTCCTCGCAGATGTGCTGAAGGACCATAGATTCATCAAAAACCGCAAGATACACGTCACACCCCTGATAGAGAACGTCAGTTGAGAAATACACGTCGGTGAGATTCGGATCGTTCATGATGATCTGAAACTCGTTAACGCCGGGTCTTAGCTTAAGCCAGTCCGAGTTGCGGTCCAGTGCCGCTATGAACTTGTCTTTTCGCCCGCCTCGATTCCGGATGATGGACTTGCGCCCTGTCCTAGAATTGACCGTGACGATGTCGCCACCCACGATGGGATCGACCTTGTAGTAAGTCTTGTCAAGAAATGCCCCGGTGAGTTTGAACTGGTCTCCGGAGAATGTCTCGGTCACCGTGATTGGAAGCTTGGCCCCTGGGCGGAACGTGAAGACCATGGTGAACCCAGTCTCCACATCGCCCCTCGTAGTCAATCGTGGCGGACAATAAACCGCGGTCCTTGCTGAACTCCAGCGACGGAGACGGCTGGTCCATGAAGTCGAACTCGAAAGAGGGATCTCCCTGGACCATTCGAGGTTCTTGTCGATGGAGGTGTCTGCGTCATGCCAGTAAGCGTCCGGGCATAGGATGGAGATGTTGATCTCCTGCTCCTTCGAGAATATGTCCGCCTCAACGGTCTCGACATACCCCTCCGTCTTGACCCCTGCGCTTGTCCGTGTTGATGTACACAGTCATGAGCTGCTTGATCTGGAACCAGGAGTATATGCGCTGTCTGCTGGTCTCGATGTCCGGCATGAGCAACGGCGCGAGTTTGATCTTGAGGTTCCTCATTCCCGCCCTCGCGCCGTTGAATATAGCCACATCCGTAAGAGCCAGTTCAGTCGTGTTGATCGAGGCCTTCGTAGCCGACAGGCCGTCAACAGATTTGACAGCTACGCCAATCCCCCAAGGATCCCTCAGAGGAAGAACGACGCGTTGCTGTCGGTACGTAAGAAACTCGATTGACTCAATCATAGCTCGTACATGGCTCCCCTTCACCTGCTCGATCTGGTTGCGAGTCTGGCGGTAGATCTCCGCCTCGGACAGCGCCCGGCGAGTTGTTGTACTGGCTGAACACGAGACTCTGTGCCCTGGTTGCACGTCTCGCTGGCGGCGGTGTCTATCTCGACTTCACCGAGTGCTAGTAACAACTCGTCCCGCGAGCCGTGCGGTCGCCGTCGTCGTGAGAGTGCCGGCGATCTCCTCCTTAGGGAGAATTTCGTCGAGACGACCCGCCTGCTCCTCGACCTGCGAGAGGTCTAGAACCGGCTTGATCGTCGGATCGGCGTTCTCTCCGAATGCGTTGTTCCAAATATCCTTCGTGTTACCGAAGCCCTTGGAGAGCGCGTCGACGGTATCGGTGGCCATGGTTGTGGCCGCTGCGATGCCCTGCTCAGTGTTATCGGCGATACCGTTCGCAAGACCCTGCATCAGGAAATCACCGATCTCGTACATCACCCTCGAAGGAGAATGAATGCCGAACGCCGCTTTGACCTTCGAAACAACGGTGCTACCCATGCTCGTGACCGCACTGGCGATGGAGGAGAGCTTTGTCGATCGCATTCTTGAGGCCGCTGACCAGCTGAATACCAGCGTTCTTCATCTGTGCGACCCCGTAGATACGAGAGTCTTGATGCTGGTGCCGATGCCCCTAGTGATGGCACTGATGAGTCGAACCCCGCCCTGAGCCATAGCCTCGGAATTGTTCTCGATCGCGTCTGCAAGTCCGTTGATGAACTTGATGACGGTCTTGGCTGCTGCATCGGTGATCCGTGGCATCTCGTCGCCGAGACTGGTGATGAACGCCACGATGCAGTCTGTAGCCTTCTGGCCGATCTCGGGGATCTTCTGACTCAGACCATCCAAGAAGGATATGAGCACATCAGAGCCTCTCTGGACCAACTGCGGCATGTTATCAATGAGGGCCCTGTGACAAGGTCAGGATCAAGAATATGGCACAGTCGATCAAGGCCTGAGCGTTGTCGTATATGACCTGGATGATCGCCAGGAGGATCGTGGTCATGAGCTGAACGAACGTCGGGATAGACTCAATCATAGCCTGAGCGCCAGACGTCAGGATAAGCTTGAGGTACTCGACGATAGTGCCCGAATTGTCGATGAGGACCCGCATGAAGTTGATGAAGCCCTCGCCGAGCGCCGTGCCCATCGCAGGCATTCTCTCAATGAAGCCGTCGACGGCCGCAAGGAATGTCTGGACACCATCGGCGCCTGAGGTCGACAGGTTCGCGATGGCATCAACCAACCTAGCGATACCTCGGTCGCTAGACCGACACCCATACCGATCATCAGGATGGCGCCGCCCAGTGCAAGTAGGCCGACTGCAGCGAACTCGGCAACATATCCGACAGCCACAAGAGCGGCCAACCCCAGGGCCATGATAGCAATACCCCTTGCCTGCGGTGGCCCAGTCCATCTCCCCAGCATCTTCATGACAGGCGCCAGGAGAGCGAGTGCTGCTACAGTCACAAAGAGGCTCGCGGCACCGGCGAGACTCCCCCACCGATGGAGCTGATCCCAACGAGAACGGCCAGGGCCGCTGACATCATGACCAGACCCTTGAGGTAGTCGCCCCATGGCATGGATGCGAAACTCTCAATATCGCTGGCGATGAGTTTAAGCGTCGCCGCCAGGACAAGGATCGTTAGAGCCCCTGACAAGAGACTTGCCGCCGGAGAGCTTGTCACTTCGAGTCTTTCGACAGTGAATGTCAAGGACGCCAGGCAAATATCCATAGCGATGATGCCCTTTATCGTGTCGCCCCAAGACAACTCACCGATCTCAGTCAAGACCTTCGCAATTTGTCGCATGGTAAATGCCAGCGAAAGAAATGCGAATGCCGAGGCCTTCTTGATCTTGACCGTACCCATCTGCGACATCATGGTCATCATCTTCATGATAAGACCAAGCGCCAGAACACCCTGAGTCAGGTCGGACAGACTCATCTCACCGAGTGGTTTGACCGCGTAGGCAAGGAGCATAACACCGATGCCCAGCGGAATCGCCGTAGAGCGAACGCCAGGATATCCTTGTTCTTCTTGGTAGTCGTATCAGCCACCATCATCAGCATCTTTATGACTGCAGAAGAGACCAAGGGTTCCCTTGAGGATATCATCCCAGTCCATGGTGCCGATGTTATTCAGCGCCTTGCCCAGTAGAAGTGCGACTCCGGCCAATACGACCAGCGCCAGCATTCGCTTAGCGAGCCCCTTCGTGTCCTTGCTTTTCGCCGGCGCTGGACAGCTCGTCCTCCGCCTTCTTGAGCATGTTGAACATGAAATATAGAGCTGCACCAGCGGCCACAATCTTGCCTGCCGGGATCTGAGCGACGACCCAGAGCGCAGCGGCCAGAACGAGAACGGCTCCGGCGAGAATAAGGACAGTGGTGGCCTTGACCTTGGCGGTAGTAGCCTCCATTGATTCCTTGAACCCGTCGATGACGTCCTTGACACTGCCGAGGATTCCAGCGAAGTTGGATCCGGCTTTACCCCACTCCTTGAAGGTGTTGATAACATTCCGAGCAATGGCAAGGAATGTAACCAGAGCGCCCGTCTTGAGGATGGCGTCGAATATGCCCCTGTAGTCACCGTTGTCGGCCATGTTCTTGAGCTCGGCAAATGCGCCCTTGAACGGCTCGATGAGAGCCTTGGCGGCAATGACGGCGTAGTGGCCAACTGTGGACAGAACCTTGCCAATGCCGTGGATAAGCTTGACGAAGTTATGCCACCCAGACGTAGCCTTGTCCTTGAGCTCAAGGTTGGCGATAAACTCTTGGTGGTGCTCCAGCCGTACTTGACAGACTCGGCGTACTCACCCATGAGCGTCTTAAGGTCACTGAACGCCTTCTTGAACGGTTGGACGTCGAAGTCGAAGTTCAGAGTTGCCAGATTCTTGAGGACGCCCCAGACACCGGCTCCAAACGACGAAAGAATACCGCCGAGGGATGACAACCAAGCAATATCAGGCCCGTTCTGCATGGCCTCAGCCCACTCGCTGAACTTAGTGGACACCTCGTCGTAGAGTGCGGCCAGTCGCTCCATCTTAGGAGTCAACCAGTCGCTGACGACGATGGCCTGCTTGTTGATGCACTCAGTCAGCCAGTTGATAAAGCTGGTGAGCTTGTCGATCGCTGGAATAAGATGGTCGGCCAGGTGCTGCCCCCAGAAGTAGGACTCTTGTAGGCGGACTCGAAGAGCTCGACGATCTTGTTCTTGAGCTTGGTGAACTTGGATTCGTTCGCCTCGGCTGTCTCGCCGGCCTCATCCGTGGAATCACTGGCGATACCAAGCGCCTGACCGACTTCCCTGGGCGCTCTCCTTGAGCTCCCGGAAGGGTCCAACGATGGCTTCCTTTGATCCCGGATCCCGCAGACTTCAGAGCCTCCCACAGACCGTCCCAGGCCTCCCTGAGGCGCCTGAGACTAGGCGTGATCTCGTCGTGAACCCCTCGGAGAAGTTGCTCCAGATACGCTTCAAACCGGCGCCCGTCCAGGTGATGGCCTTAATGACGTTCTCGGCGACATTCAGGCTGTCATACCACTCCTGAACAGCCGCAATATGATCCCTGAGTGTCGAGGACCATCCTGCGTGTGCCCGGTCAGGTTGGAAATGATGGCGCCCAGTCCCTGAGCGCTCCGCCGGCGATCCATCCGATCACCTTAGCGAAGTCGGTGAGGACCATGACACCCTATTTTGACGATTCGGAAGAACGACTCGAAGTAGTTACCGATCGACTCGACCGTAGCCTCGCTGAGGGACCAACTTAGCCATGAAGTTGGCGAACGCCCTCGGACATTGCAGTACAGACCCTCGGCGGACGGGCCGCTGAAGACCTGCGAGAACGCCTGACCGATGCGCTGGAGCGGATCCCACATGGCGTGGAACAGGGAGGCGAGGCCCTCGAGGACCTTCTCCCTACCACCGAGGTCAGCCCAGCCCTGAAGGAGAGCGTTCCGGGCGTTGCCCATCTGCGTGATGACACCGCTCGGACCCGTGAGGAAGGCGCCGACCTTGGTCCACAGTTCCTTGGCCTGCTCGAAGTCGCCAAAGATGATTCGGAACGACTGAGCCCAGGATGAACCGAGCTCCTCACCGATGACACCCATCAACTGCGAGAACGTCTTGATGTCCTGAGCCGCGGACATACCAGTCTTGGCCAGCTCCTGGATCTGAGCGACCTGCTCCTCGGTGTAACCCATGGAGAGAAGCTGCTCGTCGGTGTACTCACCGGCCATCTGCTTCAGCGTCTCCATCATGATCTCCTGGGTCAGCCATCCCTCTTGAAGGGAGAGCCTGAACGACCCGTTCTTGGCGATCATTTCGTCGACGCTCTTGCCGTGGACCTTGGCTGTCTGAATCAGCTGGTCCTGGAACTGCTTGGTTGCGATGCCGGCGTTCTCCAGGGACATCCAGTCCTGAAGCTTCACTGTTCCCGCGGCCATGGCCTGCGAAAGCTGATACATAGCCCCTCGAGGTGGACTCGGAGTTGGCACCAGCGACAGCCGCCCAGTTCGCCAGACCCTTAATCGACGCGACTGAGTCGTCCAGTCCAATGCCGGCAGCGGTGAACTCTACTGATATTGGACGTCATCTCACCGAAGTTATAGATGGTCTGGTCCGCGTAGGTGTTCAACTGGTCCAGAGCCGCATTAACAGTCTGGATCGTCTCGCCCTTCTGGGCAGTGTTGGCGAGAATGGTCTGAACGGAGTTGAGCTGAAGCTCGTACTCCTTCATACCGTCGATAAGGGGCTGAACCGTGAAGCTCGAGAGCATCGAGGAGCCGACTTCTGCGATCTTTCCACCGATGCTGGCGAGTGCGCTGAAGGCAATCGACTGGAGAGCCGAGAATTTGCTCGTGGTCTCGGCAATACCCGCCTGGGCCTCCGAGAAATTAAGGTTCTTGGCGGCCGCCGAGACCTGATTGATCCCCTCGACACTGCCTCGGAATGCCAATCCCTCCTCGAGCTTCTTGACTCCATTAAGAGAGTCTGAACCCCCGTTCATGAATTGGCCGTTGTTGAACTTAAGAGCGACTACCGCTCCTCGATTGACGCCACTAGCCTCTCACCGCGCTTTCAAGCCGCTTGACGATGCTGTCGAATATAGGCCTGAGCGCCGGATTTATATAATCCACGCCCTGGACATAGCCACCGGTCCTGGTGCCATGCCCGTATTGCAATATGACTGCGATCGGGACACCCTGCTCCACGTGGGAGTTGTTCCAGACCAGCGAGACTCGATTGCGGCTCCGCTTAATCTCGTAGGACCAGCTAGATGCCGTATAACCGGACCTGACCGGAGTAGCGGCAGCTAGTGCAGCCACCCAGCCTGTCCGCAGTCGTCGAGGAAATCGAAGAAGCGGCCCTCTTTGAGTCTCTCGAGCCACTTCCCCGTGTCCATCCTCGAATCCATCTCCAGCGTGAACGCCGGGCTCATGCGGCCCTCTCACAGGCGGCCGCGATACCCGACACGATGGCGCCCATCGCTCCTCGAGACCATCCTGTCTTGAGTTGCTCGCCGTCAGCGGGAATATGCGCAACTGTCGGGAGACCTGAAGCCTTCAGGGCATCCCATGTGATCTGTGGCGCATTGAACTCCATGGACAGAATATCGCAGACCTTCCCCGCGAGGAAGTTCGGATACCATTCCTTGGTTGTGTCCGAGGCGTACGCATACCCCCAGGTCTTGAACCCGCGTGCTCGCATCCCGTCGAACGCCCACTTAGAGTCTCCGTACGACTTGAGTATGACCTTCTGCTCCATGCCCTTGAACATATCGCACACGGCCTGCCATTCGCCCAGCTTATGCTTCGGATCGAAGACGATGACGTGACTCTTGGAGTACGTATCCATCAACCAATCGATCGTCGCCGGCATATACTGGGTCTTGGACGCCTCTGCCTTGATCTCAGCCCAGGTGTACTCGTCGGCGTTCTTGGTCAGAGCCGGAATAAGACGCGACAGACTCTTGTCATGACAGCCGAACCAGACGCCATCCTTGCTCCGAGCGGCCGAGAATTCCAACGCGTGAGCGTGGTAGTCGATCGCCTGGGTGTACCCGATCTCCGTGTGCTCGGGCCAAGACTGGGATCCACCACGATGCCCCACGATGAAGTGCGGAATCGTGAGGAGCTCCGAGATCGTCTTGGCGCCCTCGGGAATTGCTCGCATCGTGACAGTTGGAGTCTCCCGAGTCCCGTCCCATACGTTGACACCAATCCTCGATCCGTCAGCGAGAGTTGGATCAAGCGAGTCGTTCTGCTCCTGGAGCCGGACGTCGACGCCAAAGAGAGCGCACACGCCCGTTTCGCTTGGCGGAACGTACGGCGACCGAGCGTATCCGACGACGATTGACGACCAGGACAGCTTCGTGTCCTTGCCCCAGGCACCGTTGGTTACCGACTCGACGTTTTCTGGGAAAGTCGCCACCGGATTGGTAGCCACATCGTGTTGCACGAATCCCGTGAGCTGAGGAAATGGCCCGTTTTTCCAGTTGTCAGCGCTCTCGGCCGGTGTACCAGGAACTAGGCTCTTGACCTTGGTCCCGTCGAATACCATGAGCGCTGCGACATGCCGTCCGTTGTGAGCCGGGTCCGGAGACCTCCACACCACATTCTGGGTATCGGCAGGATTTTGCAACCATTTTGACGGCCACGGTACAAGAGCGAAGCTTGGCGCTAGTGGCGTACTTCCCGGTCCATCCAGCCGGCGTGCAATCCTGCATGGTGCCGAACTGGCCACCACTACGAGCAGCGCCCAGTCCCCAACAGCTGACGGAACGCTGAGTTTCTCATCCTGATTCTTGGAGACCGCGATACCCTTCATGGGAGACGCCATGATCAGACCTTTTCGTACGATGACCGTGTTCGAGGAGTACTTGCAGGCACCTGCTCCTCACGGCCGAGGATCAGGACATTCCGTTACCGCCGCCTCCGCCACCAGCAGGACGATTAGTCTTGATGGTGACGTCGACGACGTTGTTCTCACTCAGGGTGACGTTCTTTGTGGCGCTCCAACCCTGGTCATCCAGGAAGAGACGAGCATTGGTGCTGCGGAAGAACCACACCATACCGTCGATTTTACCGTTCTCTCCGGCAGTATCGACAAAGGTGGGGCCGTCATCGGGATCGACAGTTAGTGTGGCGAACGGGGATGTCTCCTTGACGTGACAGTAAGGCACGATGGCTCTCACTTGCCCTCGTCAGACTCTCGGCTTGGCCTCGTTGAGTGCCTTCAGGATCAGGTCCTGCTTGTAGGAGATGTCCTTCAGCCAACCAACGATGGGGCTGTCGAAACGGCGACCGGCGATACCGGCACCAGTCTGGTCGGAGACCTCGACAAGGCGGTCCCTTGATCTCAGAAAGCAGATCGGTTGCGTATGACACTTCGAGTTCCTCTCCGCCGTCGCTCGTACCCCTGAGACGGACGGCCTTTGTTGTACCAGTAGCGGCATGCGTCGGAGAAAGGCACGCTGTACGCTTCTGTAGGACCCGTACATGGTCCCGGAGTTGTAGCGAGACCCCACACGACGGAGGTCCCTCGTAGGAATCGCCCTCGGCCTCGATAAGACCCTTGAGGATGGAGCAGCCGACCTCGGCCGACTTCTGCGGATCCCACCAGGCTCGGTCGGGGTCGTTGATAAAAATACCCGTTGTAGGTGATCTGGAGCGGGCCGACGCCGTTCGAAGTCCCCCACTCGGATACGATGGGCCAGAAATAGTTCTTGAAGTTGTGCTCCGTGACCTCGCCCCAGCCCGAGCAGGCGCCTCCAGCGTCATGGCCGTAGATGCTGGCACCCTCCTCGCCGGTCTCTACCTTGAGGCAGCCGAGAGCGGCCCACCAAGGGCACCCAGTAGCGTCAGCGGCGAAGAACGGCCTGCTGAATGGAGGTGCCTGTAGATGACTCGGCATGCGAGGTGGCCGAGCTGCCGTGGTTGTCCCGTCGACGCAGACAGTGCGTCCAGGCCGCCTGTTGGGTGTACGGGTGCTCGTTGTACTCCTTGGAGCGGACCTCTTGCTCGGTCTGGTCGCCCATCCAACCGTCGTCAGAACCATCCTCAGCGATCCATGCCTCGGACAGAATCGTGGGGTTGAGACCAGTCACCATTGCGACATGACCTCGACCTCCCGAAGCGGCCTCGGACAAGACGATGTCGCCGATCTCGAACCCGCCGTCCGGCTCGTTGCCCGTCCAGGAATCCGAGATGTCGGCGAAGTTGCGCTGGAGACACTCTTCCCGCAGCGACCCGGTCCAGGTTGACCTGGGAAGTAGCCGGCAGTGAAGGGCTCGCCCCACTCGTGGTGAGCCGCGAGGTTGTAACATCCCTGCAACGAGAGCCGAGCAGTCGGCATTGGCGGGAGGATTGATAAGCCAGCCGTCCCAATCGGACCGATCGTAGAAGGTCCAGCGATCTGGCTGCGAGTAGCCGACATCAGCGACGTCGGCGTAGTACCTGGCGCAGGATGCTGCGTATTGAGATACAGTCATTTTGACCTTTTCAGCCGTTGGAGTTCTCGATGGGGGCAAAGAGTACGGGAATGATTCGAGCGCCGTTGGCCTTGAGCTGCGCGCGAACACGCGGAGGCGTTGTTGCATCTCCGGGCCAGATCTCGATGATGGATCCGTCGTCCGTAGTCTCCTTGGGAAGAACAAACGTTGCCCGGCTTTCGAACCTGGATCTCCTTGGGAGATCGACAACCTTGACGTCCCTCGTTCCGTTAAGGTCCTGAGTCTGCCAGTCACTATTGCGCTTGACGTAGACTGTACCCGCCATGATGCGGTAGACGTAGGCGTTGTCGTCGGGGCACTTGATCCAACCGGTGTCGAACGTGCCGTATCCGGAAGCAGCCCTAGAGTTGAACCACACGACCTTCTCTGGCATGGACTCCTTGAGTTCGATGATCTTCTGGTCTGAGGTGCCGTCCTTGCGGACGACCCTAAGAAGGGCCTTGGAGCCCTCGTAGAAGGCGACATCCAGCTCGAAGTTTGGATCCGCCCCCAGAGTGATCGAGGCGTCGGTGACCCCGCTGGTGGGGGAGATGTATACGGTACTGAACGGACTGGACTCTCCCCGAACTTTTGCGTGGAGGAGAGGAGTAATACCAGGCATACTAACCTCTTGAGTTGTACTTGGCCCGTCTCGCCGCGTTCAGAGCCTGATTCTGTCGAAGCATAGCGGCGGTCGACATCTTCTTGTCGGGTTGGTTCTTGACGTTGCACACTCGAATGAGCGTGAGAAGTCTATGAAGGTGCCAATGCTGGCACTCGAACGGAATTTGGAGAGCGACCATCCAGTAGTAGACCAGCTCCGACGTGATAACATTTCGAGCGGGGCTGGATCCCTCGGACTCCACGAACGTAGTGGCTGTCATCGAGTCCTCGATGTACTCTCGGATCCGTTTCACGTTGTCCATGGACAAGTGCGAGTAGACGACGGGGTCGACGTCGTTCAGAGTCATGCACTTGATGTAGTCCAAGACCTGCTCTTCGGTGAGCTTCTCGTTGCCGATGTACGGGATGTGCCATTTGGACTCCCATTTTGACAGAGCAACGAGACTGTGCTCAAGCTCGAGGTCTCCCTCGAATCCGTTGATGAACTCATTGCGATCCTCATCGTAGAGCTCATCCCCAACGACGTGAATCGTCAGCATTCGTTCCTCCTGAGTCACCACGGACCCCGGAGCGCATCACGGGGTCCGTGGGAGCTGTCAGCCAGCGGCCTTGACGGCGGCGATGACCTCGTCCGGAGTCGGAAGAGTGGGGTCACCAGTCCCGTCGCCCCAGATCTTCTTCTCGATAGCGGTCATACCGTTCTTGCCGATAACGGTGGAGTCGAGTGTGACGACACAGGTCGGCTTTGTGGTTGGTGACGTTCACCGGAGTGCCCTTTGAAGGACCACGAGAAGGTGATCGCCCCAGGGGAGTCGTTGATCGTTCCGTAAGAGCGCTCCGAGGGGAGGCGGCCAGGCCGTACAGAAGGTGCAGCTTGTAGCCGTAGTTATTCTTCTGCTGGTCGTTACCCCTTAATGGTGCGGTAGGCCAGACCGAAGGAGGTGCGCTCCTGCTGACCGATGACGACCTTGTCGACGATGGCCGAGCCGTCACACTGAAGCCACTCGTCGGGGAAGGTGTAGGCCTCGATCTTGCCCTCGAACGTCTCCGCCGAGGTCAGAGAGAGGTACTTGATGTTGTCCGCGTACAGGTCGGTCTGCTCCGCACCAGACGGGGTCTCAGTCACGTTGGTGAGACCCGACCAGGCGACACCCTTGCTGTAAGCGCCAGTAGCGGGGTTGACGGGGAAGAGGACCCCACGGTCCACACCAGTCTCATAGAACTTCTTGCCCGTCTCGTCCCATGTAAGGGCTGCCATCTATACTCCTTGGTAGATGTTGAACACGTCGTGATGAAGGTTGTGCGAGACGAAGTGCCTCTCGAAGGTGGACATAGGCATGTCTGCCAGGACATCCAGTACCGGCTCGTCGGGATTCCTGCTGATGAGGGTTACCGAATAACGCGGCGTGTACATCCAATTGGTGTTGTCCCCGAACTTCGAGTCGGCTCGACTCCGTTCGTACACGATGCACGGGTAGGTGAGCTGGACGGACTCCGGGGGTTGGAAGTAGACGTTCCTAGAGCCCAGCGCTTCGACGAGTTTCTGATGGAACTCAAGGCGTTGGGCCATTGTACACCCTCTCCGAGGTTGAGGATGAGACGGGGCGGCGGACCTCCACGTTTGTGACGACCCAGCGCCCCCATCCATCTCATACATACTTGATGGCGAAGAGTTCTCCTCGGCGTAGGAGTCGGCCACGATAGAGATCTCGTTGTTGAGCCGGAGATTCTGGAGAACCTTCGGCTCACTGTCGTACTGCTTCTGGGAACGATTCACGTCCCCATAGTACTCCCCTCTCCGTGATCTTGTCCTCGAACACTCCCGGCGTTGTCTCGACAGCGTGTCCGTAACCTATGCTTCCGAAGAATCTTGCCATTTTGACCGGATCAGGCCGTAGCCTTCTCGATGACGATCGCGGACTTGTACTTCGTCAGCGAGCCCGAGCAACGAGCCTCCAGCAGGTACTTCTGCTGGTTGAAGTCGATGTCGAACTGCTCGAAGAAGGAGGTCTCGCCGCCCTTGTCCGCACCCAGGGTGTAGTCCTGCATGTTGACGATGATGCCGAGCAGGGTTCTGGGTCTTACCCCCGACCTCGCGCTTGGCACCCTCCATGACCCTCAACCTCGATGACATCCGAGACGTTCAGGGCGTTGGCGACGGCCTGCCGGGTCTCGTAGATGTAGCGCTCGTTGTGGTCCCTTGATCTCGAGCATGTCGCAGATAAACCCGTTCGTGGTGAACAGGACCGGAGAACCGGAGCCCTTTGTAGAACTTCCGGGACCGGCGAACGACGTCGATGATATCGGCGGTCTTGGCGTCCTTGTCGATCAGGACCTTGTGGGAGAACAGCTCGTCATCCTTCCAGATCGGACGGATGTTGCTCTCCTTGATCTTGTCGGGGTTGGACACCTCACGACCGTCACCAATCAGGACGGCGCGTGCGAGCTCCTCCTCGAGGGCCAGGCGAAGGTTCTGCTGCATCCAGGCAACGACGTTGAACGTGGTGATGTCGAGGACATCGTCACGGTCAATCTTCGTCTTGTTGTAAACGGTCGTCGGTTCGGTCTTCCGGTTGGCGACCTCGTAGACGACGTCCTTCTTGCGGCCGGCCTTGACATAACCCTTGGCCCGCAGGTCGTCAGCGGTCAGGGTTGGACCACTGGGTCTTGACGCGGGAGAAGGGGGAGTGCTAGCGCCCTGGAGAACCTTGAAACCCAAGAGTTCTCGCGCATGATGCGCTGGGGCTCCGGGTCCAGGTTGGTGGCGTCCGGGAACAGCAGCTCCGGGTTCTTGATACCGTAGTCTGCGGCGTGAGCCAGGACAGCGGTTCGGAGCGTCATGCCGGGCTGACGAGCCCTCAGCGAAGATCTGCTCCTCGTCGGCGTGAGAGAGGTGCGGGCCCACGTTACGGCGAGCGTCGCCCTCGAAGATGTTGGAATGCATCAGAGTATCACCCCCGAAGTCGCCGTGCTCGGCGTCCCTCATCGTAGTCTTCGTCGTCATAGTCCTCATCGAACTCTTCGTCCTCGTCGAAGTCCTCTTCCTCGGTATCAACGTCACCGCTGATCTCCTCGATAAGGGCCGCAACAGCCAGACGCTGGTCATCGTCGAGGGTCTCGAGGACATCGGCGACCGTGAGGTCGTCCTCGTCGTAAACCCTCGTCTTCGTCCATGGATTCTGTGTCCTCCGTTGTTTCTCCGGAATCGTGCGAGAGCGTGAGACCGGAATAAATAACGGCCTCGTCCTCGGACTCGGTCCATGAACCATCCGAGTGCTCCAGAGCAACGTTGTCGATCAAAGGCGCCCGGGTTGGCCCCGGACAGGACCATGGAAACCTCGACGATGTTGCCGTGAATAACGTCAGCCCCTCGCTGGTCGAGGCGGTTGGCGTAGATCGAGAGCCTTGACGTCGCCGTGCTTCACGAGCTCCTTGGCGTTCTCCGCACCCGGAGTGTCGTTGAAAGCACAGTAGGCGTAAACGCCCTCATCCCGATTCTCGAGCAGTGCGTGCCCGAGAACGTTGTCGACGGCGTTGTGCCCATGCTGCCATACAAGCGGCACGCGCTGGCCGTCATTCTCCTTGAACGCATTATGCTTGATAGTGCGTCCATCGGAGCAGGTCAGGTCGTTCTTAGTGGCCCAGCCACCGAAGTCGAACTTCATCCTTCTCCTCTGACTTGGCTCATCGGCATGCTGAGCACTGACTGAACATCCGGACCAGAGGCCGGAATATCCCCCTCGCCGTCCAGGGAGGTATCACCCATCTGAGGGTTGATGTTCGGGTTCTGCAACTGATCCGCCTGCTCGTTCGGGGACGGCGGAAGACCAATCTCGTACGGGCCTCGTTCGGCGTGATGACCTGGTCCCTGAGCATGGTGTCCAGAGACGTGACGATCTGGCTCGGAGGAACGTTCTTGAACGGGTCGCGGATGTACTGCACGGCCTGACCCTGGGTGCGCGCGGTCTTCGTGAGGAAGGCCTTGCTCATCCCGTCGGCGAGTGCCGAGAGTACGGGCCCACAGCCCGGTTCCAATAGTGCGTCCAGACGATCTCCGTCGCAGTGCCCTTGAAGACGTCCTCCGAGATACCCAGTCGACTCATGAGCTCAGCGGTGAGGAACTTGATCTGGTCAAGCAGGTTGTTCTCCGCCGGGCGGTTCAGCTGAGTAATCTTCTCAGAACCGTCGGTGTAGGGCGATCCCATGCCCGCCCTTGCCGAGCTGGTCCTCGATGGACTGGATGCGGTTCTCTGCCCGCTGGCGCATGGCTTCGGTCTTGACGACGTAGGGGAGCTGGATGATGATGTCCAGCTTTCCGGTGTACGTCTTCTCGTCGGCCAGGTCCAACATGGAGAGTTTGCGGCTCAGTCGCTTGAGGGTTGAGTTCGGCTTGTTCATCACCCTCATAGAGAGGATTCTCGATGATGGCGATGGTGCGCTTCGGCAGGATCACCCGCTGCTTGGTTGAGCGAGCCTGGTTGTAGACCTCAACCTCGACCTGCTCGGGAAACCACTGTGTGATTCGCCCGACTCGCAGTTGTTTGATGTCGAAGCTGTTGTTGGTCCTCGGGTCCAGGTCCGACTCGACCGAACGATTGCGATGACGCCCCTCGTCGAACAGGGACAGCACGGCATCCTGGATGAAGGCTCGGCCGCTCTGGTCGATGTTGGGCTCCAGCATCAGGCAGTCATTCAGGGCTGACCGCCGAACGCCAACAAACGTTCCATTTTGAGCTGTGTCGACATGTCGGATCGGCGTGGCGGACACGTCGATGGCGATCATGTTGAACAGCGACGAGATGATCGACTTGTCGGCCGTCCATCCGAGCGCGAGCCGGTCGGCCCGTACGCTGTAGGAAGGACCGAGGTTCGATCGGTCGACGTCCCCTGCCAGTGAAGGCGTTGTAGGCGTGCTGTAGTCTCATCTCGCAGTCCCTATGTCCTTCACCTCCTAGTCGAACATGTCCTTGTTGAGTTTGTAAGCGACCCAGGCGTCCATCAGGGCGGCGACCGAGTCGATCTTGTTCTCCCGTCGGGCCTTCAGGAGCTTGCGGTTCCCGTTGGTATCCTCCAGGGTGATGGCGTTCCCCATCGTGAAGGTCATCATGGACTGATCGAAGAGGAGCTTGCGGTCCTCCGCCATGTCCTTGATTTCACCGAGGGGCACGGACTCGGTCCGAGCTCCCTGGATCACCTTCTCGATGCCGAACGGTCCGTTCTCGTTCTCCCAGCGAGTCACGAACTCCTTGGCGTTGTATGGGTCGAAGCCCAGGCAACGCACGTCGTACTCGCAGTCAGCGATGAACGACTCGAGGTCCTCGTAGACGTTCATCATGTCAAGAACCGTACCCTCGAGCACCATAAGCGAGCCCTCCTGCAGGAACTCCTCGTACTTCTGACGAGTGGCTCCCGGAAGGCGCAGCATGGTGCGCTCGGAAATGTAGCAACGCGTCTTGACGCCAAACCTGCCCCGGCTGAGGGGAACAAGAATGTGAAGGCGGTGAAGTCATCGCCCTGCGACAGGTCGACGCCGATGGAGCAAGGCATACCCCAGAAGTCCTGACGGTTGTGCCGCAGGGTCTCTTCGTAGGTGAAGAAGTATGTATACCCCTCCATGGGAATGCCGAACCTCTTGGCCAGGATGTCGTTCCTAGCCGCCGGCACGTGCTCCGCCCGTTCGACGTCACGCTGATATGTCTCGTAGGAGACGGTAGCCCCGAGGTTAGGCTGGGCCTTCAGCCAAGTCGACGGATCACCGACCTCCTTGAGGTCGTCGAGCCTGTAGTAGAAGATGGACGTGTGGGGATCCGAGTACTCCCCCCGAAGAATGTTGAGGAGCTCCATCTTCATGTTGTCGCCGGCCGAGTTCCTGACGGTACCCTCCGAGGACACTGCCAGGATAAGCCAGTCATCGACCTTGGACGCGCCCTGCTCGATGGCGCCAACCACGTCTTCCCGAATATCGCCCGAGAGCCACTCGTCCACCGTATTCATCTTGGTGCGGAGGCCCTGGAGCTTATCGATCGACATGGGGCGAACCTCGAGTAGACTGTTGGTCGCGAAGTTCTCGATCCCCTTCTTGGTGGGGACGAGCTTCTGCCTGAGCGCGCGGCTGCCGGTCGTGTTCTGCAGAGACCCCTGAGTCATGAAATCGAACAGGGGGCCCTGGCCCCTGTGATGGCGGTTCGGAAGGGCTGCATGACCTCCTCGGCCTGCTTCATCGTCGGCGCAGTCGTCACCTGGTGGGTGGTCGACGTGTCGATCGTGAGGAAGTAGGCTTGGAGGAGGGTTTCGTACAGAGACTTCGCCCCGCCTCGAGCGACGATGATGTACTGCTTGTTGATGAGGCGTTGCTTCACCCGGCGCTTCTCGAAATGGCCGCCAGCTGTCGTCTTGTTAGGGACGTAAACTGATCGCTCAGTGAAGATCCACCATCCGAAGATCTGTTCGGCCCAGAGCTTGAAGCTTGGTAGGAGTCGAAGATCGGATCCGTCGGTTAGAGTCATCTCCCGCTTCCGCGAAGCGGATGAACCCCTCCACAGCGTCGCTATCGTAATAAAAACCGGGATTGCGAATCCGATCATCGATCCTATTCATCTCCATCTCGATCTCCTTGCAGATCGGAATCCGACCCGCGAGGACATCGTCTCTGAACTCAGCGTAATATCGCGGGGTAGCGGTATTAGAGAGCATGGTCAGCGGCGACGCTTCCCAGAGCGTCCACGCTTACTGCCGCTAGCGGCCTTTCGGATGGCATACGGGACGGTGCCCCCTGCCAGCCGGTACCAACTCCGACGGCAGCAGCCTTGGCGAGCTTGTCAGCAGCCTTGGCGCCCTTGGGCCTCACGACCTTAGTTCCGGTGGTAGCGAGCTTCCTGAGCCGACGCCCTTACCGGGCTGAACAACATGAGTCGAAAGCGCCTTACCGGGAGCCTTGGTGGCCTGTTTGCCGAACTTAGACTTAGCCGCCCCAGCCGCAGCCTTGGCCGAAGACTTCACACCGCCGACGCCGCCCTCAGCCGCCTTGCGTGCCTTATTACCAGCCTTCCAAGCCTGGTTCTTGGCCTTGTAGCCGGCGCCTTTGACTGCATTACCAGTCTTGAACGCAGCTGCGTTGGCGGCGAGGCGAGTGGCCTCAGCATACTTGCCGGCCTTGGTGGTCTTCAGCTTCTCAGCTGCGCCCTTAGCGAACCGCTTGGTTTTGGGCCTTCTTGACTCGAGCCTGTGCGCCGAGGTTGCGACCCTCACCTTTGGCAAAGTCCTTAGCGGAGGCTCCGTGCTTCTTGGCCAGAGCAGCGATCTTCTTGCCCTTACCCGACTTGTGCAGGTAGTACCCAGCGCCAGCGGCAGCGGCTGTACCGAGAACGCCGGCAATAGCGGCTTTCTGCTTGCAGGAGAGCCCTTGCGCTTCTTAGTTGATCCGGCGCTCTCCGGAAGCCGCTCGCTGCTTGCGAACGCCCCACTTCATGCCTTTGACGCCATGGTGAGCGAGGACCTCGTCCTCGTCGATGAAGAACAGGTTGTCAGTCATGTCCCTAATCCTATTTCTTGAACCGTTTGGCGCCCTTGATGGCGGCCGATCCGCCCAGGCTGGCAGCCTTCTTAAGATTCTTCTGAAGTGCGTTCTGCAGAGTGTTGGCTGCGGCCTCTTCGACCACCTTCCCTGCCTTGGCGCGGTAGCGCTCCATCCGAGTCTGGGTCAGCTGACGGTACTCCTTCTCCAGCCGGAGACGGTTGTTGACCCGCCTGAGCTGATCATCAGACATACCATCTATTTTGGCCTGCTTTTTGAAGTCCACCGCTTCGCGCCTTTGATGCGAGACTTGCGGATTCCCCAGCGCATGCCCTTGATGCCGTAGTGAGCTAGAACATCGTCGTGCTGAACGACTCGCTTGATCTTCCGAGCCCCTTTAGCCGCTTTGGTGAGTAGCTCTCGCTCGGTGGGAGCGACACCGGCAGCCTTAGCCCCCTGATACCCCAGATAACCTAGCGCCAGAGCACCTCCGGCCCGCCCAACGTTCCCTGTAGCGATGTTGCCAACGCCGCGAACGGTCTTGCCGGCGGAGTTGCGTGCATTCTTCCGGCCGCGCTGCCTTCGAGCCTGAGAGGCCCGCTTGGACATGTCGGTATTGGCAACGGCCTTGTCAAACTCGCTCTTGTAGAACGGATCCTTCGAGCGGGCCTTGACGGTTGCCTTGATCAGCTTCCGCCGATTGCCGGCACCCTCGCCGTAATACATCTTGGCCTGTGTATTCCTTGGCGTCGCGACGAGCACGGCGGCGAACGCCCCACTTCATGCCTTTGACGCCATAATGCATCAGCTCCGAATGGCCCATTCGCTTGTTATGCCCCTTCTTGTAGTACCCTACGAGCGGCTTCAGCGAGAGTTGCATCAGTTGCGTAGGTCTTGCCTAACTGACCGGTGTCGAGTTCGTTGTAATACTTCTCTCGACGCTCGGTAGCGGTGAGCTGACGATTTCGCTGGTTGCCGAGACGCCAGTCCCTGGCTGCCTTTTGCTTGCGCCTTGCGCTTCTTGATGAAGGCCCTCAATCGTAGCGATGTCGTGATCGCCATACTTAGCCTTGAGTTTGGCCTCGTACTTGGCGCGGCGCTCAGCATTCCGCTGCTCACGGCTCTTCCGAGCGCCCTTACGCATCCCCTTGACCCCGTAGTGCATGAGTTGGTCACTCATGGAGTCTCCTTCTGCAGATTGATACGCCAGGCGTACTCCTGAAGCTGCTTCTCGATCGCCGTTACGACGAAGGAATTCGCAGGCGGGTCGAATACGAGTCGCACTTGCAGGTACAGGTACGTCTTGACGGCCCTCGACGTTCTTCGTGACGCCGCTAAGGTACTGGTCCCAGGTCTCTGTCTTTCCGGTGATCTTGAACGAGGGGAGACCGATCTCCTCTGCGAACATGAGCGCCGTGTTTGTGTGGAGAATGATCTCCTGATCGAAAGCCGTGTAGTCCTCGGTGATGCCGAGAGCCTTCTTGATGTCATTCAATATCGAATCAGCCACGGTCACCTCCAGGGTATCGTGTCGTTCGGCGTTCTCTCTACTAGAGGCTTGGGTAACAGGCTCGCATCGCCGAAGTGAATCGCGTTATGTGTGTCGTGTCGCACGCAGACTAGGTATTCGGGGTCGAGGATGTCGGGATTAAACTCTCCCTCGAGGTCCTCGGGCCGAATCGGGTTCATGTGATGAACAAGAATCTTACCGTAGATGTCGTGACCCGGGACCCCTGAGGTCGCATGCGTCGTCTCTTAGGATTACCTTCTGTCTTGCTTGACGCCATTCGGTCGAGTGGTAGAAGGATTGGTTCAGATACCGTTCGAAACCGAAGGTCTGATCTCCTGGATCCTGATTGAGACGTAGGTACTGTATCGTTCCTCGAAGGATCTCGATGCGAGAGAGTTCACTGAAGGTCCGAATCCGACTCAAGACCCACACCTCCTCCGGCGTAGGACTTGAATGCCTCGAGAACCTCCCTTGTAGGCCTCCTCCCTCGTGCTGAGGCCGCCAGAGCGTCGGCTTTGGCCTTGAGCATGTCGTTCTCGGCCTTGATTCGCTCCTGCTCCAACCGCTCACGGCTCGTGGCGAGCTTGAGGTAGTGCGTGATGATGGAAGGAGGAGCCGTGCCGTCCAGTAGCATCTCCTCGGCTCGCTGGACTGCGAGCGAAATGAGTTGATTCTCCTGCTGCTCCGGAGTGGCGGCCCGTCCTCTGGGTGACTTCTTGGCCCTTGCCACGGAGTTCTCTCCTATTCCGGGTTCCTTTGCTGTCTCGAATCCGGGTTTCAGGTAGGACAGGACGACTTGCGTACCCCTCGTTGGGTAGAAAGGAACGAACGCAAGAAGACCCCAACGACACAGGTCGTCCTGTCTTATCCGAAACCCGGATTCGGTGTGCCCAAACCTACCTCGGGGAAAATGCAGGTGCGTGGGCCGATGACGGGGTGGGGCCATTTTATGGACCCTGTCCCCCTCTTTTGAAGTTCAGAATGGACGAAATGGACGAAAGCTCGTCAGAATTCTCGTTCTACAACTTGATAGTTTCAGTCAAGTTTAGTTTGAGAATCTCTTCAATCGCTTCATTCGTTGCTTCCGAGTTGATCGGCTTCGGTGAGGGTCAGTGCTGGTGGTAGTGACCCGTGCCAGGTAGGCGCAGGTGTGGTAACCTTGACTTACATCAAACTTAAACCACTCTTCAGACTCATCGAAAGGATCGTAAGGATTGTCCTCGGTAGTGAGTGCTAGGCGTAGCATGGCTCTATACACCCCGTTTCAAGGACAATGGACAGTCGACAATGGACAAGAAGCTAGCCATTCAGGTACTCCCCTAACTCTAGCTGTAGAAATGCCCAATGCCTCAGCGATCTGTGCTGCGTTGGCGCCGTTTGAACGAAGAGTCTTGATCCGATCCTCTGAGCGCCTGCGAGGAAAGCTTCTCCTTGGCAAAGCCATCGACTTGATGGTGTCGAGATCGGCGTTGGCTAGAATATGCTCCATCATCGAGTTAGATATAGCACCTTTCTGGATGGCCTCCACTCACGAGGGGTGGGACCACTCTTGTGCCTTCTCTACTCGTAACCCAGACGGCGACAGGGCGGTCTTGATGGCCATGGCCTCAAGCTTAGCCGTTCTTTCTTAGTCAAATTTGGATTTGATTCAAGTTTCTTCTGCACAACACCTTGTGCCACTAGCTGTGCCTGCCGCTCTAGGGGCTTCTGTTTGAGGGCCCGGTTCAATTTAGCGCGGGAGGTGGCAACTTCAGGGGCATGCTCTTAGCAGCCTAGGGGTCTCGTGTTGATGGCGGGGTTGAAATGGCACGCTTCCTACAATCGTTGGCCATGGCTTCAATTCGTTGGCATGCTGTGCGTAAATACCCTCCATCAGTGTACCGGAGGACAGCTTCCTGGCATCAGTAGCCTCTGCCATCCTGGTGGTCTTGGTCTGCTTCTTGACCAGTTTGCCCTGCTTGTTAATATAGGACTCCTTGATCTCCTCGTAGACCCTACGACCAGTGGCTGCATCCATATGGACCGCCCTTCGCTGCACTGCGTGGCTTGCGATGGGGTACATACTGTACACCCTTGGACCTGGAAATAAGAGTGGCCGCACCTTTATCGGCGCCACCCTGGTACTTCCTCTTCAATGCGGCGATGCGTTGTCTACCTCGGACTGTTTGTAGTTGAGATTATGCTTCTCGGCATCACTAACAACCATGGAGTGACGAACAGCCCGGGACAATTCATCGGCACTGGCACCCTTGAGAGTCATGTCAGTAATAAGATTGGATACCTTACCCATCTGGGTCTGAGTATCCGACATCCTCTCATCCCAGGGTAGCCAGGATATGTTCTCTTGAGGGTCGAATCCTTCAATCCCTTGAGGTGGAGCAGTGGAACAGGACTGAGTCTTCCCCTTGTTGGGGATTACCAGCACAGGTCGCCATCAAAATCAGCACCGCTAAGACGCTCAGCGACAGAGGATGGATCCCAATAGCATCCCTAGCATTGCCAAGAATACTTCGAGACTTCTTACCTCGGTTGTTAACAGTGAGCGTAGAATCTCGAAAAGTCCCGCCATGAGGATAACGCAGGACTAACAACGTCACCGTCCCGATAGTTAGGGGCATATACCTCACCCTTCTTGAGATGGGGCATCGGCAATAACACCTGAGACGCTGACCGGGTAGAGGCCTTGGCCTTGAGATGTACCGAAGCCGAGTCGCAGTCATCGGCCAGGGGACATGAGCATGCGCTTGCGAATAACAGGATTCCGTAAGACCCATGCAGTCTCATCGAGCTGCTTCCGCTTTTCGTCACGGACCGCCTGAAGCTGGCGCTGGCCAACTGGGGGACTGCTTGGATAAGAACTGTAGAGGCCAGGGACTGGGACCATGAGTCCCACTTGCCTTCCTCGTTCACAATATTGAGTGCGCTCAGTTCCTTCTTGCCAGTCTTCGGGTCCTTAAAGTAACTTCTGTTTAACGACCGCACTCAAATGGATTCTCGGGTCATCCTTCATGGGCTTAAGGACTGTGTGGTCCTTGGAGCCCAGCATGGGTGTACCCTTCTTCTTGTTGGTGTTGAAGACTATGTCCTTGCCCTTCGGAATATCATCCGAGTACATGGCCATGCCCTTGAGGTAGTGCGTTCCGTCGACCGAAATACGTACCTGGGCGTAGTTGGGCCACCGAGGCTGAGCTCTTTGACTCCACGACGAAGCAGAATAACCCCGTCCATGTCAGTACCGCCGTCTTCGGCGTACTTGATGGCGACCTTCTTCGAAGAGTATGGGCCGAGGGGTACGAAGCCCGGTCGACAGCAGTCCCCTTCTCGTCGATGACTACACCAGGGTGCGGATCTTGTCCCTCTGTGCACTGAATATCTGCAGCTTTGGTGCCGGAGGCGAGAGCCTTGAGGATGATGTGTTATCGCTGTTAGCCTGCTTGACTTTGACGTCGTGAGTAGTATATCCCTGAGCTTCAGGGCCTCGACGGCAGTCTTCAAAGATGTCGACGAGCACTGGAGGTTCTGCTCAGCGCCGAGACCGTACTCGATGAACTTCTTCTGCTTCACCTCGTCGGCCAGAATATCGCCCTGAGCCCGGGTGATCTCGTCCTTGACGATATGATGCGTTGGGCTTTGAGAAGCTCGACGGACCGAGGACTCGTTGAGTCCCATGCGTCAGCCGATCTCCGGTAGTTGGGCAAACCGGCGTCCTTGAGGCGGGATGCTCGAAATATCGTCAGCCTTCTTCTCAGCTCGAGCGATACTGTTTAGAGCACGATACTCGGTGGTGCTCATACCCCAGGCCTTGAGCAATATCGACCTCGGACATGCCTTGTTTTGAGCTTGTCTCGCTCAGCGATGAAGCCCTGGGCTGACTGATATGGATCCTTACCAGATCCCCAAGGGTATCTTCCGGAGTGCCGTTTGGTCCCGTAGTGTTTGAGGATATCGGAGGGCATCAGTTCTCCCTCGGTCTTGATCTCCTCGAGTGAGCTTGTCAAACCAGACGATCTTGTCCATGATATGGGCGATGTCGTCGGGCTGTGGAGTGTCGACGGAATATCGTCGTTCTGCAGATGCGAGTCGTCGACGTTGATCTCGCCGGGCGGCTTCTCGTACTCCAGGCAGAACAGTGCTGCGTAGATATGAAGCTGGACCGTATTGACGCGAGTTACGCCAGTCTTGAGGTCGTGAATGCGGAGAAGATGCTTCTTCTCGTCGAAGCCGATGGCGTCGGCGGTCCCGAAATGCATTCTCGCTGTGATATAGCACGACCTCGGGATCAAGACCGTAGCCAATGGCGTCGTTCACGTAGGCGTTGAAGGTGGCGCTTGTTCCTCGGCATCCGCATCTTTAGGCGAATATGCTCTGCGGCCAGGGCGTGAAGCCTCGTCCCCATCGCTGCCGCCTGCGCTGTCCTGAACGCCTCGCCCAGCTCTCGTCGTCGTAGTTGACCCAGCCGTGCTATGCTGGCGCTCAGAAATGCGTGCAGGCCCTCCAGCCTTGAGTGTACGTTCCAGTTCATCGGGCGTTCCTTTCTCGTTCTCTGGGTATATGAATGATGCGAAGGACCCACTCACCAAGCTTGTCGATGAAATGATCCTGGTTTGGTCGGTGAGCAGATCTGCGCTTCTCTTGACCTCGAGTGGGCCCACTTGGATCCGAATATGATGATCAGGTCAGGTATGCCCTGATTGTGGTTCGGATCGTTCTTGAGGACGAGGCAGCCAGGCAGGCGTTCCTCGATCCTGGGTATGAGTCCGCGTTGGTAGTCACGTTCGAGCATGGGGTCTATCCTCAGATCAAGAATTATACCACGACTGGCCGGGGCGCCGCATGTGTCGGTACTCGTAAGTTATGAGTGTTCTATGCGGTGTTGAGGTGGCGTAGTTTCAGCCAGCCGTGGAAGCTATGGTGAGAAGTGGGGTCGAAAATATAGAGGCCCATCTCCTTCATAGGATGCATGTTCGCGACGCGGTCTATTGTACATGTCGTTGAGTCTTGTGATGGGCGGCACCAGTCGCCGCATGTACAATAGAGTGCATGTACAACACCGCCACTTGACACATCTTTTTCTTATTACTCTCTATATACTATAAATTTACTCATCTTCTAGTAACTATAATAAAACTGGCAGAGCTAGCGTAATATTAGAGTAAAACGTTGAGTTACAACGAAAGTCGTGTCCCAGTTACATTTGCCACCTTCGTTTCAAAACTACCGATCCCTCAAAACTGGCCAGATTTGGCGCACAAGTAGGTACTAGATTTCGGCCAGTTCAGACGACAACTAAAACTGGTCCAACACATACGTCACTCAGTCACACAAATATCAGGATCGATTGCCCACCGCCGCACCAGTGGTACAACGGTGGTACAACAATCACCTCAGAGACTCGTAAAAGCCCTCTCATTGAAGATCTCCTTGACCCGAATCGCCCTCGAAATGGCTGATCGATGGGCGACTGGCTCTTCAGGTAGTAGTAGTTCAGGACCGAACAAGGGTGTTCCAGCCTGTCGATTCGCCCCTCACATGCTCCATGACCTTCAAGAGTAGTTCTGAGAAGAATATCATCAGTACACAAGCGGTGCAGTTCAAGCACCGCACCACTGCTGTGTACTGCACGAGATGCACCCATCGCTCACCTTCCGGCAAGGCCTCATGCTTATGTCCGTTGTACTCAGCGATTGGTACTCCAGGAATATCCCCCAACGAGCGCAGCATGAAGGGTTCATAGTCGAGTATAGAACTGATGACTCGAGGATGCTCCTCACACAGCTGTCGCACAGTCTCAAGTCTCACAGGATCCTCATTCGTCACTCCCTCAAGACATGACAGAGGCCTCAGCGTTCTTGATGCTCTTCTTATACGGATCGAAGCGGTACTTCTGGATCGTACGATGGCTTCTCCTCGTAGGATACCGGGACGTCCGTCCGCTTCTTAACCGTCTTCTTGACGAAGGCATGTCGACGAGGACCTTCTTCCGAAGTCATAAAAGCTTTCCCGCAGATATCTCTCAAGACGAGGATAGCCTGTCTGTAGTTAAACTGGCAGTGTTCCTCTCGAACTGGGTGATTCTTGCAGAAAGCATTAGCTATGAACACCGGGCAGTAGTCCATCCAGTTTATCGCCAGGCGTGCCAGACAGCATGATCCACTCGTTGTACAGAGCCATCTTGACAAATGTCTTGGCCCATTGCCGTTGCCGATAGCCCCTCTGCTCGTCGAATATGATGAAGAGTCACGGACATTACTGTAGTTACTGATGTTTGTTCACGAATCAACCGTCGTGCAGTCCGTCCAGCATACATCGAGACATCGCCCCTGCCAATCAAGATCATCCTCTTGCGAGCAGTGGTGATTCCTATATAACCTGGGTCCTTCGGCAAGCCGCCTCGGAAGATCGGCCGGATGCCACTTTCACACTCTCAACATGGTACTGGAGGCGACAACCGACTTCCCCGAGGCCCGGCTTACCGGTCAATATGCACCATTCCTCAGGTTCTTCACCGCTTCTGGACCTGATGGGGCCACAGATCAACCAGTCCCCAAGGCTCAAGCCTTCTCAGTCTGGATACAGACGAGGGGTGCGGACATACTCATGGATCCGATCAGAGCTCTTCGAATATGATCCGGTCCTCGTAGAGCGTCTCGAATGGACACGGCGGGCCCGCCATCTTTCGAGAATGTCCAGATATCAAGAGGCCCTCCTTCTCGTGAGAACCTCGCTGATGATGGTCGAAGGATCTTCTCTGCTGGTGTCATGATGCCTTCCTAACTGCGAGCATCGCCACAAGGTCGCCCTTTAGCGGGTCGTAACCGGCTGATAATGAACATTGTAGTCAGGAGGTACAAGTTGGTTTCGGACCTTCTTTAAGAAACACCCACATGGCCGTCTTGATCAGCATTCGTGAATTTCTCGTACCCGATAGCCCTGCGTGAAGAAGCTTGCTCCCTTCCTTAATGATGAAGGCGTCCTTTTCCGTACGAGGATAGCACTCGAACGTGTCGTTGCTGCCCGGATGATCTCAGTGGCGAGATCTAGTTGGAAATAGTTCGGGCCAGGCCTACAAATACTGTACCTCCGCCGAGTAGACGGCCCTGATCCCATAACCATCATCACGCAGAGTGACAGTATGCTTACTATTGGGGTGATTGACTTTCAAGAAGCATGCGCATGTCAGTTTTCCTTCCTCTCAATATCGTACAACGACGGCCGCATCAAATAGTTGTCAGATGGTTGACGTCGTCCTTCTGCTCCCCACTCTCGGCTTGAGAAGGTCATGATTTCGTCAACTAACCCGGAAATACCAGATGGTCCACAGTGCTCGTATTACTCAGCCCATCGTTCAGTGAACTCGGCCTCGAATGTCATTCCCGTACTCCAGATCAGGATATACGGATCCATGCCGTCGTTATGCGGGCTCCTATACTCTCACAGAACTCTTGGTAGATGGTTTCCCACTTGCGTCGTTTGGCGTCCCACCCTCCTCATCGAGTCGCTGTGAGACTCCAGGAAGATTTGAGAGAGCCTATTATCGGTCAGGTCATTCAGGTGGGCAGCCGCTGTAAGGGCTC
>BNJV01002404.1_pt1 | contig 86535 bp, 129 predicted proteins | sample 8540591 | NCBI WGS metagenome assembly BNJV01 (sample SAMD00202457, study PRJDB9452) | human saliva metagenome | host: Homo sapiens
TGGAGTAGACTTTCAAGTTTATGATACATCTCCAGACACCGCGACACCTTTAATAGATATAAAAAAAGAAGGCAAAAGCCTTCTTTTTTTATTATATTTATTACAATCCAGCGAATTCTTTTGATTTCTTGTGCTGTCATAGAAGAATCACAACGAACCTTGATTTCTCCATTTTCAACATGAACAAATCCTGGCACAGTAGGGATTTCGTAACGTGAACGGAAGTCTTGTAATGCATCTAGTTGACTTGGCTCTTCGCTGTTAATGAAGTAGATATGTGCTTTCGTTTCAGCCACAACACCAGCCAATGTACCTGCAAATTTACGGCAGTAAGGACAAGTTTTACGTCCAACAAAGAAAGTTGCAGTTTCTTTGTTATCAAGTGCTTCTTTAGCACGAGCTACAGTTGTAACTTCGAGATTTTTTAATATTTTTCTAAAAATTGTTCCATGAGATTACCTCGCTTTCATTGATAAATCTAGTATGCCATAAAGTTTTTAAAAATGCTTAGATTTGATACGAAAAAAAAATGAGATAGGCTCACCTCATCTTTTTTATAGTTGCTTATTTTACAAAAGCATTGATTTCAGCTTCAATGTTTGCAATCTTAGTTTGTGAATCTTCGTTGCTTTCACCAACCACTGCAATATAGAATTTAATTTTTGGTTCAGTACCTGAAGGACGAACAGCAATCCAAGAACCATCCGCAAGTGTGTATTTCAAAACATCACTTGGAGGTGTTGTTAAGGTTGTTACAGTGCCATCTGCAGCAGTAGAAGTTTGGGCTTTGAAGTCTTCTACGACAGTGATAGCTGTTCCATTCCATTCTTTAGGAGCGTTGTTGCGGAATTTAGCCATAATAGCTCTAATTTGTTCAGCACCATCAACACCTGAAAGAGTAACAGAAATAGTCTTTTCAGCGTAGTAGCCGTACTCTTTGTAGATTTCTTCGATACCGTCAGCAAGAGTCAAACCACGAGAACGGTAGTATGCAGCAAGCTCAGCAACGACAAGAACAGCTTGAATTGCATCTTTATCACGCACGAATGGTTTTATCAAGTAACCGAAGCTTTCTTCAAATCCCATCATGTAAGTGTGATTGTGTTTTTCTTCGAATTCTTGGATTTTTTCAGCGATAAATTTGAAACCAGTCAAGACGTTGAACATAGTTGCGCCGTAGCTTTCAGCAATCTTAGTTACCAAGTCAGTTGATACGATAGATTTGCAGAGAGCTGCGTTTTCCGGAAGTGTACCAGCATTTTTATGTGCTTCCAAGATGTATTTAGCCATGATAGCACCGATTTGGTTACCAGAAAGGTTAAGGTAGCTACCATCTTTTTGAAGAACTTCAACACCGACACGGTCAGCATCAGGGTCAGTTGCGACAAGAACATCAGCACCTACTTGGCGACCAAGTTCTTCTGCAAGTGCAAAGGCTGCTTGATTTTCTGGGTTTGGAGATTTCACAGTAGAGAAGTCTGGATCTGGTGTTGCTTGAGCTTCAACGACTTGAACTGAGTCAAATCCTGCTTGCGCAAGAGCACGGCGAGCCAACATTTCACCAGTACCATGAAGTGGTGTGTAGACAATCTTCATGTCTTTACCAAATTCTTCAATCAAGGCTGGGTTGATGTTAACATCTTTAACTTCTTTAAGGTACTCTGCATCGACTGCTTCACCAATAACTTCAATCAAACCTGAAGCTTTTTCAGCTTCAACATCAGCAACCTCAATAGCAAATGGGTTTTCGATAGCACGAATATAAGTTGTCAAAGCATCTGCATCGTGTGGAGGCATTTGACCACCATCTTCTCCGTAAACCTTGTAACCATTGAATGGAGCAGGGTTGTGGCTAGCCGTAATCATGATCCCTGCAAAGCAGTTGAGGTGACGAACAGCAAATGAAAGTTCTGGAGTTGGACGGAGACTTTCAAAGACATATGATTTAATACCGTGTTTAGCAAGAACTGCTGCAGATTCAAAGGCAAATTCTGGAGAGAAGTGACGGCTATCATAAGCAATGGCAACCCCTCGTTCTTTTTCATTTCCGCCTTTAGATTCAATCAAACGAGCCAAACCTTCAGTTGCTTGACGGACTACATAGATGTTAATGCGGTTTGTACCTGCACCAATCAATCCGCGCATACCAGCTGTACCGAATTCAAGATTAGTATAGAAGGCGTCTTCCTTTGTTTTTTCATCCATATTTTCCAAATCTTGACGAAGGTAGTCAGGTAGTTCTGGAAAATCTAACCATTTTTTATAATTTTCTTGATAAGTCATTGAAGTTCTCCTTTTTTTGTTATTAGTATTAACCGTTTACAGTATAGCATTTTTTTATAGTTTTTAGTAAAACGTTAGCTTAACTTTAAAAATGAAATCGAACTAATTTACATATAATATTTTATAAAAAAATTTACAATTTTTATTTTTGAAATTTTTGACTCTATGGTACAATATAGTAAATAATTAAAGGAGATTTTTCTATTATGAAAAAAAGTTCTTAAGCATTCTGCTCTGCTTTTTAACTGCTTTTAGCATTAGTAGCTTATGGAAATACTAAAAAAAGCAAGTGATAATGGTACTGCCTCTAATTCAAACTTTGAAGTTTCCGTTAAAGATGGAATGTATATTTTACCAAAGGATGAAGATTCAAATTCACACTACCTTGCCCTTCAAGTAGAAATCAAAAATAATCGTGATAAACAGTTTAGTTTTACTAATAGAGATATCACACTTTATAACGAAAAAGATGAAAAACTTGAACCTATTCAAATTTATGAAACAGACAGTAAAACTAAATTTATGTCTTATGGTGATAGCCTTTCTAAAGGTAAGAGTGTAGCTGGTTACGTAGTTTATGAAGTTGATAAAAGATGCTAAATATGAACTTCACTTTGCTCCAAGCCTTTTCGATGATGTAAAAGAAAATCAAAAAGGTAAAAACGACGTAGCAATCAAAGTTGACCCAAGTCAATATGAAGATAATATTGACGAAGCTAAAGACGCTTTGAAAAAATATGTAGATGCTGTTTACCTTGATGGAGAAAACACTGGTGGTGCTTCAAACGTAAGTTTTACCAATAATAAATCTCAAATCGTCGCTCTTGAAGACAAAAAATCTGATAAGAAATCAGATGACAAGAAATCAGATGATAAGAAAACTGAAGAGAATAAGTCTGATGACAAGAAATCAGAAAACAAAAAATCTTCTGCTGGAGTTGACGAAATCACAAATGATGTGAAAGCTGACAGAGAAGAATTCATCAAGAAATTCATCGAATCATTTGGTAAAGGTTTCTACAACTACAAACCTTCTGATTCTGAACTTCGTACATTTGCAGAAGCATACATCAAAGCGAATGCTAAACGTGCAAAAGTAGATTATAAGGTTAAAACATACCTTCCAGACTACGCTGTAGTCTATGTTCGTCCTGAAACTATTGACTTGGACAACTTGAATGTGTATGAATTGAGCCGTAAGTTCTACGACGAGAACAAAGGGAAATACAGTAGCTACTCAGAAGCTATGAAAGCTGGTGAGAAATACATTTTAGAAAATGCACCAAGTCAATTTGATTCAACACCACTTGATACAAGTGACAATATGCAAAAAGAAGGTTACGAAATCAAGATGACTAAGAAAGACGGTAAATGGACAATCGACACATCTTCTAAGAACTATAACTTAAAAGATATGGCACGTACTTTCCGTGGTGGTATCGGTTATTAATATCTAAAAGTTCGAGTTTAAAGCTCGAACTTTTTTTATTTGAATTGTTAAAAACAGAAAAAGATAGTAAAATAGGTACATGATTATTTTACAAGCTAATAAAATTGAACGTTCTTTTGCAGGAGAGGTTCTTTTTGATAATATAAACCTACAAGTTGATGAAAGAGATCGAATTGCTCTAGTTGGGGAAAATGGTGCTGGAAAGTCTACTTTACTCAAGATATTGGTTGGAGAAGAGGAGCCAACCACTGGTGAAATCAATAAGAAAAAAGATATTTCCCTCTCTTATCTAGCACAGGATAGTCGCTTTGAGTCTGAAAATACTATTTACAATGAAATGCTACATGTATTTGATGACTTGCGTCGTACTGAGAGACAACTTCGACAGATGGAGTTGGACATGGGTGAAAAGACTGGTGTAGAACTTGATAAGCTCATGTCCGACTACGATCGTTTATCAGAAGAATTCCGTCAGGCAGGAGGCTTTACTTACGAAGCGGATATTAGGGCTATTCTCAATGGGTTCAAGTTCGATGAGTCTATGTGGCAGATGAAGATTGCCGAGCTCTCTGGTGGTCAAAATACAAGATTAGCACTTGCAAAAATGCTCCTTGAAAAACCAAATCTCTTGGTTTTGGACGAGCCGACTAACCACTTGGATATTGAAACCATTGCCTGGTTAGAAAACTATCTGGTCAATTACAGTGGTGCCTTGCTAATTGTTAGTCACGACCGTTATTTCCTCGATAAGGTAGCAACCATAACGCTCGACTTAACCAAACATTCTTTAGATAGATACGTAGGAAACTACTCAAGCTTTGTGGAGCAGAAAGAGCAGAAGTTGCTGACTGAAGCTAAGAACTACGAAAAGCAGCAGAAGGAAATTGCTGCTTTGGAAGACTTTGTCAATCGCAATCTAGTCCGAGCTTCAACGACCAAACGTGCCCAATCCCGACGGAAACAACTGGAAAAAGATGGAGCGTTTGGATAAGCCTGAAAGCTAGAAGTAAAAACAGCCAATATGACCTTTCACTCTGATAAAACATCTGGCAATATTGTTTTAACTGTTGAAAATGCTGCTATTGGTTATGATGGTGAAATCCTATCAGAACCCATCAACCTCGACCTTCGTAAGATGAATGCCGTTGCAGTAGTAGGTCCTAATGGTATTGGTAAGACTACCTTTATCAAGTCTATTGTTGATCAAATTCCCTTCATTAAGGGTGAGAAGCGTTTCGGTGCCAATGTTGAAGTTGGTTACTATGACCAGACTCAGAGCAAACTAACACCAAGTAATAGTGTACTAGACGAACTCTGGAATGATTTTAAATTAACACCAGAAGTTGAAATCCGTAATCGCCTAGGTGCTTTTCTTTTCTCTGGTGACGATGTTAAGAAATCAGTTGGTATGCTTTCAGGTGGAGAAAAAGCTCGCTTGCTCTTAGCTAAACTTTCCATGGAAAACAATAACTTCTTGATCCTAGATGAGCCAACAAACCACTTAGATATCGATAGCAAGGAAGTGCTAGAAAATGCCTTGATTGACTTTGATGGGACTCTTCTATTTGTCAGTCACGACCGTTACTTTATCAATCGTGTAGCAACTCATGTTCTAGAATTATCTGAGAACGGGTCAACACTTTATCTGGGCGATTATGACTATTATGTTGAGAAAAAAGCAGAACTGGAGACTGGTGTAATATCAGAAACTTTGGCGGATAGCAGTAAGAATGATGAGACTCCAATTAATGACTACCAAGCCCAAAAAGAGAGTCAAAAAGAACTTCGTAAGTTGATGAGACAAATCGAAAACCTAGAGGCAGAAATCGAAGAACTGGAAACTCAATCCCAAACCATTTCTGAACAAATGCACACTACCAATGATGCAGATGAACTCATGCAATTGCAGGGAGAACTAGATAAGATTAGTCAACGCCAGGAAGAAGCTATGCTTGAGTGGGAAGAATTGTCGGAGAAAATTTAAAAAAATAAAAAGCAACAGTTTTGTTGCTTTTTCGTTTACATCTATCCACCCTGAGGGAATCGAACCCCCATCTCAAGAACCGGAATCTTACGTGATATCCATTACACTAAGGGTGGAAACTCTCATCATTATATCAAAAATAGGAGTTTTACTCAAGACTAAAAAAATAATATAAAAAGAGGAAGAAAAAAAGGATTTAGACAATATCTAAACCCTTTTACATTTTTATTTTTTTTCAAGAAGTGCTTTGATTTCTTGAAGAACTTCCAATTCAGTTGGAGCAGCTGGAGCTTCTTCAACAACTTCTTCTTTCTTACGAAGGTTTTTGAGCTTTTTTTCAATAGCTTTAATCATGAAGAAGAGAACAGTACCAATTACAACGAAGTTGATAACAGCACTCAAGAATTTACCATATGTAACACCATTCCAAGCAAGCTCAGCGATGTTTTGTACATTCGCAGCTTCCAAGGCTGGGTTCAAAAGAAGTGGAGTGATGATATCATTAACAAAATGAATTGATGATAGCACCAAAAAGCAGTGGCGATGATCACACCGACAGCAAGGTCAACGACGTTGCCACGGAGCAAGAAATCTTTAAGATCCTTTAACATAATCTTTTTTCCTTTCAAAAATTTTTATCAAATTTTTACAGCAAACATTATATCGTAAATATGTGAGTAAAGCAAGAAAAGTGCTCAATGATTTTTAAAAAAACAAAAAAAGCTTGCTGAAAAAGGTAGTTTAGAACGACAATTGTAACCTGTGCAAAAAGAATTTCTATGGTGTTAACCATGTTAATATCATCACCAACAAATTGACCGATAATATGAGGAAATTCAGTGACAAAAAAATAAAGGTTAATCCCATATCAAGTAGGAAGGTAAAAAGCTCTAGCTCCTGAGAATTTTTATGAGACGCCCAAACCAATTCTCACGTTTTTTTGTTTAAAAAAACAATAGTGTCGTTGGTGAAAAAAAGGCAAACAAAATCCCTGTTATATTACCTAAAGCTGTAGCAATCAACTCTTGTCTTGTTATAAAAAAATATAATCATCCGTGTTCCTACTGAAACAATAGTGGTAGCAACACCGAAAAATAAATAGGACAAAATTTCATTATCAAAAAAATTTTTTTATGTATCTTTTTCATAAGATTAGTATAGCATAAAAAGCTTTTAAATGTGCTATACTTGTAAAGTTGACTTTTAATCAACCCTTGGTGCTTAACTTCTTTCACCAAGCATATTAAACGCGGGATAGCCGCTAAAGGAGAAAACATGAAAAAACTTACTGTCCGTGATTTGGCTGATATTGCCATTGTCGCAGCTATTTATGTGGTTTTGACAATCACACCACCACTCAATGCTATCAGCTACGGTGCTTATCAGTTCCGTATTTCTGAAATGATGAACTTTCTAGCTTTTTACAATCCTAAGTACATTATCGGTGTTACTCTTGGTTGTATGATTGCTAACTTCTTCAGTTTTGGACTCATTGATGTCGCTGTCGGTGGAGGATCAACTCTTGTCTTCCTTAGCTTAGGAGTATGGTTGTTCAGTAAATATAGTAAAGACTATCTTTTTAATGGATTGATTCGTAAAGATCATTTCTTCTTTTCAATTCTATTTTCAATTTCAATGATCACCATTGCTGCTGAATTAAACATTGTAGCAGAAGCACCATTCTTCTTTACATGGTTCACTACTGGTATCGGAGAATTCGCTTCATTAATTGTCGGTGCCATTATAATTGGTAAAATTGGTCAACGTATTGATTTGACTAGATAATTTTTAAACAATTAAGCAGTTGAACCAGGTTCAACTGCTTTTTTTCTTTATATTTGAGGTTCTTTAGTAGATAAAGTGGTATAATAAAGAAAAAAAGGGATTATTTTTAATATGTATGGTTATCGTATTTCAGTTTTTTTGAAGTCCTTTGGAAAAATCAGGTCATTAGATTTTTGTTAATTTTTTTAGCACTATTTTTATTTCTATCTTTTTTTCCAAAGAGTTAAGACATCCTTAAAAAAAGTGGTGGGAGTATGTTGGATCCTTTTTCATATTGCAAAGGGAAGATTATACATTCACACGATTATTCTTTTTTTAGAAAAAGGATTGTTCCTCTAGCTGAAATTAGACAGATTGATATTGATTACGTTCGAGGGAGAAGAATGAATGGGGACAGGTATCATCTGTACTTTACAAGGAAAGATGGAAAAATCTTTTACTTTTTCATTTTGGAAAAAGCAAAAAGAAACGAGGAGTTATTGAAAAAAATCTTGCCAATGTGGCCAAGAAGTGCCATATTAAAATCTATTATTATTATTAAGAGTCGATTGCTAAAATTGGATTGTTGTCACTTGTGACAGTTGTCAAAGCTAGGAGAGTAGCTAATATGAATCAACTACAAGTAATAAGAGAAGATAAACAACTAAGAATTTTATTGATGCAAGAATGCGATGTTCTCTTTTATGACCAGTTGAAAGAGGTTGAATTTTCTCAGAACAATGAAGTTTATTCACTTTCGCCCATAGCCTTTGCTAAAGACGGTAGTGGGGGAGAATTTGTAATTCTTGAGGATCAGAGTATCGGTTTTATAGGGAGTGAAGGCCAAGTTGGTCGAGTAGCAGAAAGCATTGATGACTTGCTTGCTTTCTTACTTCATGCTGGTTCTATCTCAGACTTTTCCTGTCGGTTACTCTATCAAAACAAGGATTTGTTGTCAAAATTCTGTCAGGGATTTATTAACAAAGCACGAGAAAACTACCAGTCAAAAAGCGAAGAGTGGGATAAAGTGAGAGCTGGACTTGCACAAGAGTTGGGACTTAAATTTCAGCCAGAAAAAAACTGCAAGATTTAGCCTTCAATTTTTTTATCAATCAGCGATAAGAAGCCCTCAATTCACTTGTAAATATGGTCATGGTGAGAATGAATATGTCTGTGATTCTGTTTTTATCAGATATTGTTGGCTTGTGGGTTTCAGAGCTGGTAGGACTGACTGCAGAAGAAATTATGAATTATAATCGTTTCGGAAATATTGATGAAAGAGGTTCTATTTAATTAAAGTATTGTGTCTATTTTTAAGTATCTTGATTAGAAATATACTCCTGTTAGATTCAAGAAAAACGCTTCCCATAAATGTAGTTTTTATGTTATAATATTCACAAATAAAAAGTTTTTAGGAGTTTTTTATGGTTTCATCAGAATTTATCTCAAAAATTGAATTTGCTTGTAAAAAGAAAGAAAGTCTTTATTCAAATAGCAAATTCAAGTATGCTATCCGTTCAATGTTTGCGGGTGCATTCCTTACCTTCAGCACAGCAGAGGAGCAGTTGGTGCAGATTTGATTAATAAGATTGTGCCAGGTAGCGGACGCTTCCTTTTCCCGTTTGTCTTTGCTTGGGGACTAGCTTACATTGTCTTCTTGAATGCTGAATTGGTAACGTCAAACATGATGTTCTTAACAGCGGGTAGTTTTTTGAAAAAAATCAGCTGGAGAAAAACAGTAGAAATTCTTCTATATTGTACTTTCTTTAACTTAATCGGTGCGCTTATCGCTGGTTGGGGATTCGCACACTCAGCAGCTTACGCAAACTTAACACATGATAGCTTTATTTCTGGCGTTGTAGAAATGAAGTTAGCACGTTCAAATGAATTAGTATTGCTAGAAGGTATTTTAGCGAATATCTTTGTAAATATCGCCATCCTTTCGTTCGTTTTGGTTAAAGATGGTGGAGCTAAACTTTGGTTGGTTCTTTCAGCTATTTATATGTTTGTATTCTTAACAAACGAACACATCGCTGCAAACTTTGCATCATTTGCTATTGTGAAATTCAGTGTTGCTGCTGATTCGATCGCAAACTTCGGTATTGGAAATATCCTGCGTCATTGGGGAGTGACCTTTATTGGTAACTTTATCGGTGGTGGTCTATTAATAGGATTACCTTACGCCTTCTTAAACAAAAACGAAGATACATACATAGATTAAAAAGTTGGATTGATTCCAACTTTTTTTCTTTTTGTTTTTTTCCATGCTATAATGAATGGAGAATAGATTGATGTAGAGGAAAAATATGAACGAAATTAAATGTCCAAATTGTGGGGAAGTTTTTACAGTAAATGAAAGTCAATACGCAGAATTGATTTCTCAAGTTCGTACTGTAGAGTTTGACAAGGAATTGCACGAGCGAATCAAGCAAGAGTTGATGTTGGTGGAACAAAAAAAGCCTTAAATGAACAACAGGCAAAACTCGCTCAAAAAGACCAAGAAATTGCCCAGCTACAAAGTCAAATCCAAAAATTTCGATACTGAAAAAGAATTGGCTAAGAAAGAAGTGGAGCAAAAGTGCTAGCCAAAGTCTACTAGAGAAGGAAAAAGAAGTGCAAGCACTAGAAAATCAATTGGCTACCTTACGTTTAGAGCATGAGAATCAATTGCAAAAGACACTATCTGATCTTGAAAAAGAAAGAGACCAGGTCAAAAATCAGCTCCTTTTACAAGAAAAAAAGAAAAACGAGCTTTTCTCTGACTTCAGTTAAGCAAAACTATGAAGCGCAACTTAAGGCAGACTAGTGAGCAAGTTGAGTTTTACAAGAATTTTTAAGGCACAACAATCTACAAAAAGCTATTGGTGAAAGTCTAGAACAGTATGCGGAGAGAGAGTTTAACAAGGTTCGTAGTTTTGCCTTTCCAAATGCTTATTTTGAAAAGGACAACAAGATTTCAGCGCGTGGTTCTAAAGGAGATTTTATCTTCCGTGATTTTGATGAAAATGGGCTAGAATTCATTTCCATCATGTTTGAGATGAAAAAAATGAAGCTGATGGTACTGAGAAAAAGCATAAGAATGCTGATTTCTACAAAGAGTTGGATAAGGATCGTCGTGAGAAGAACTGTGAGTATGCAGTTTTGGTAAGTATGCTTGAGGCTGATAATGACTACTTTAACACAGGAATTGTGGACGTCAGCCACGAGTATGAGAAGATGTATGTTGTGCGTCCTCAGTTCTTTATCCAACTGATTGGGCTCTTGCGTAATGCCGCCCTCAATTCCCTAAAATACAAGCAAGAACTAGCACTTATCCGTGAACAAAATATCGATATCACCCACTTTGAAGAAGACCTGGACGCCTTCAAGGTTGCTTTTGCCAAAAACTACAATTCAGCTTCAGTCAACTTCGGTAAGGCTATTGACGAAATCGACAAGGCCATCAAACGCATGGAAGAGGTCAAGAAATTCTTGACCACATCCGAAAACCAACTCCGCCTCGCAAACAATAAGTTGGATGATGTTTCTGTTAAAAAATTGACTCGGAAGAATCCAACTATGAAAGCTAAGTTTGAAGCTTTGAAGGGAGAATAAGAAAGCAGTGGAAAATGAATTATTAGTATTGAATACTGAAGAAGTGTATGAGTCTGAAAATTTAAACTATGATGAGCTAGAAGAACTATTGGAACAGCAATTTACAATGGAGTTTTCTAATCTTGAAAAATTAGAACTAGAATGCAAAGAAATAAGTTCACCGGATAAATTAGGGGATGTTATTTTAGATGAAATATGGAATCAATTTGCGAATCAGATTGGTTTAGATATGACAAGTGACACGCTTCTTAAGCAGTATAACGATAAGCATCCTAATGGTTATACAAAAGAAGAGGGCGCTAAGATACTTAAAAGATAAAAAGGTATATTGACGCAAAATAAAGCTATGAAAGAAACGCAAAAAAACCGGAAATTTAAAGGATGAGTATACTGGGAAAAAAACTAAAGATAAAATGAAAAGGCTAATTTGGATCACGTTGTAGCACGAAAACAATTATTTGAAAATTCTTGGAGGAAGATTGCCGATATAGATACTGCTGATTTAGCAAATAAAAAAGAAAATTTTGCAGCAACTAATGAATCACTTAATAAAAGTAAAGGGGCAACATCCAATAGTGATTATATAAAGAATCGAGAAGTGAGAGAAAAAAAACTCAGGGATCAAGTTCAAAGAGCCAATGAGAAAAATAGATAAAAAGAATATCTCAGATGCCGAAAAAAAGAAATCTTAAAGCTATTAATGAAAAATTAAACGATAAATTAGCGACTGATTCTAAGAAGATGCTTAATGCTGAGAAAAAAAGCAAAAGAAAGCTATCAATAAAGATATAGCAAAAAGTACCTGTAAAAGTGGCGAATAAGGCAGGCAAAGATGCTGTTAAAGCTATGTTTGTTGCGACTTTTATTTGAATGTTAAAAGAAATAATGAATGCTTTTAGTACGTTTTTTTCAAATCTAAAAAAACGTTCGTTTGATTCATTCTTAGATGAAATGAAAAATGCACTGCATTCCTTCTTTGGTAAAATTAGAGATTTTATCAAAGTAGGTATTGATAGTTTTGTTGGGAGTATCGTGGGAGAAATTATTGGAGCTTTTCGCTCAAAAAGCTGAAAAAAAGTTACCAAACTTGATTAAACAATTATTTAGTTCTATCAGAGAAAGTATTTCTTATTTATCAAACCCAGAAAAATCAGACACATTCCACGGCAATTAAGATAGCTCACATTTCAAAAATTATTACTTCTGGTTTAGTTGCTGTAGGAGCGCTGTTTTTTAGGAGAATATTTTGAAAAGTATTTATTACCACTACCAGGAATGGGATTTGAGATAAAATTTTTTTAGGGACTATAGCAAATATCTTGGGCATGTTTTTTTAGCGAGTTTATTGACAGGTATATTAGGTGCTATAATGATTAATAGACTTGATCGATTTATTTCAAGAAAATTGATAGAGGAAAATCAAAAACAAGCTGATAAGAAAAATGAATTATTACGAATTCAAGATATTCAGATTTTTTTGTTGCTGAGGAAAATGTTGCTGTTAAGCGAAATGATATCTTCAGTAAGATGGCTAAGAATCATCAAAAACTAAGAGAACTACTTGGTAATGTTCAAGAGGAGTTTTCTAATTCAAAGATTGACTTCAAACAACGATTATTAGCTAACGAAATGTACTTTTGATGAAAAAGCAAGGTGAACTTGAAGAAATGCAAAATGTATTAAACGATTTATTATAGGAGAATGTTATGTCAGAAGAATTAGAGATTCAGGTTTTGGTAAAGTCTGAAAAATTTAATGAGAAAAAAGAAGCGTTAAAAGCTTTTAGTGAAGAGATTCCAGAACAATCAGATTTACCAACTGTCCCCCAAGATAATCTTATGTTTGGATTTATTAACATGGAATATGATGTTACCGGTAAGGATTTAAATGCTCTCACCGATGCTGTTCAAAAATAAAATGATTGAACAAAACAAGCATATTAAAAAAATTATTCAGGAATTTAATACCATTTATGAAACATTCCAAATACTGGATGATGAGTATATTCAAAGTATTTCAAAGTCTTTGGTTGCAGCCAAAGAGGCAAATAATAAAGCTATTCAGGGATTGCACGAGATAGAAGAATATCAAACAGGTAATAAAAAAATATTGGATGATGTTTTTTTAAACAAAATAAAGATTTAATTGATGTTTTAAAGAAACACCATGATAGATTAGAAGATTTAGAAATACTAGAAAATAGTTTTTAACGATTTGCATCTACAAGTTGAAGAAACACAAAATAATTTTAAAAAAATTACCTTGATGAAATCAATAACAAATCAATAACAGAGGGAAATAATTTAAAGTTAGTTGTTGAAGGTCTTGAAACAAAATTAGAAGAAAAAGCAAAAAGGAGATTGTTTTTTTCTAAAAAGGATTCTATGCCTTAGGAATCTTATTCGCTCTAATAGTAGTATTTCTGTTATTTAAAGGTATGTAGATGATTAGTGAAACTTATTTAAAATTGTTAAAAATCAGAAGTGAAAAAGCTTGATGATCTGACAAATAATTCTTATGAATTTGAGACTGTTATTCAAGAAATTGTTGATAATAAGAAGTATTCGGAATTAGAGTTTATAAAAACGTTTAGGTAATTCGTCAAATAATGATAGATTTCCTAATATTAAAGATAGACAAACTTGTATTTTTAGAATTATTGTATAAATATCTTGGTTCTAGATTTATAGATAGTGAGTACTCTATTTTAAAAGAAGTCAATACTAAATCATTTGATGAGCTGTCCGACGAATTAAACTCTTTGATAGGTTTAGAAAATGTGAAGAAAGAGATTGAAGATCTAGTCGCATTTAATAAAGTTCAGCAAAGTAGAGAAAAAATCGGTCTTAAAAAAACAAATAGAACGATGCATATGGCTTTCCTCGGGAATCCAGGTACAGGTAAAACAACAGTTGCTAGAATTGTTGGTAATATGTATCGTTCTCTAGGAATACTAAGTAAAGGTCATTTTATTGAGGCGACTAGAACGGACTTAATAGCTGAATACCAAGGACAAACAGCTTTAAAAGTTAAAAGACTAATCCAAAAAGCTAAAGGTGGAGTTTTATTTATTGATGAAGCATACAGTATCACAGAAAATGAAAAAAGTGACAGTTATGGTCGAGAGTGTTTGACTGAACTAACAAAAGCTTTGGAAGACTATCGTGATGATTTAGTTGTTATTGTAGCAGGATATGATGATTTAATGAAAAAAAGTTTTTTTGAATCTAATCCTGGGTTAAAATCAAGATTTAATTATTTTATTACGTTTGAAGATTATACTGTGGACCAAATGTTTGATATTTTTTTCTATCATACTGCAAGAAAGAAGATTACATTTTACAAGAGTCAGCTACAGAGAAATTAAAAAAAGTATCTTGAACAACAAAGTGATATTTCCAAAAAAATAAAAATGCAAATGGTCGATTTGTAAGAAATGTATTTGATAAAATAATTATGAATCAAAGCAAAACGTTTAAGTAACCTTTCTTTGGCTACAAAAAGAGAACTATGTAACAATTCTTGAAGAGGACATATTTTTAAATAAATTAGAAAGCAACACATGAACGGTATTATCAACTTAAAAAAAGAAGCAGGGATGACCTCGCATGACGCGGTTTTTTTAAATTGCGTAAGATTTTAGGGACTAAGAAGATTGGCCATGGTGGGACCTTGGATCCGAATGTGGTCGGTGTTTTGCCCATTGCTGTAGGGAAGGCGACTCGCATGGTCGAGTTCATGCAGGATGAGGGCAAGGTCTACGAGGGGAAATCACTCTGGGATATTCTACAACGACCGAGGATGCTAGTGGGGAAGTTGTCACAAAGACTCCTGTTTTGTCTCCACTGGATGAAAAGCTTGTCGATGAAGCCATTGCCAGTCTGACAGGGCCTATCACCCAGATTCCACCAATGTACTCGGCTGTCAAGGTCAATGGTCGCAAGCTCTATGAGTATGCGCGTGCTGGTCAGGAAGTCGAGCGTCCAGAACGTCAGGTGACCATTTATAGTTTTGAAAGAACCAGTCCCATTTCCTACGAGGATAAACTTGCGCGTTTTACCTTCCGAGTAAAATGTAGCAAGGGAACCTATATCCGTACCTTATCGGTTGACTTGGGAGAGAAGCTTGGTTATGCAGACTCACATGTCTCATCTTACACGGACAAGTCTTTGCAGGTTTACGGCTAGAAGATTCCTTGACCTTGGAAGAAATTGCAGAAAAAGTAGAGGCTGGACAACTGGACTTTCTCCATCCACTAGAGATTGGGATAGGGGATTTAGTAAAAGTAAACTTGACTCCTGAGCAGGCCGATGAAGTCCGTTATGGTCGTTTTATTGAGTTAGAGTGTAGCGAGAAAGAAGTTGCTTTCGAAGGTGAGAAGCTACTTGCTATTATGGAGAAACGTGATCATCTCTACAAACCAAGAAAGGTTTTCTCTTAAAATTTTACTGATTACACGATTTTTTTAGTAGAAAGATGAGATGTTCTCATCTTTTTAAAATATTAGCCGATAAATAGTTTTTTTACATTTTATGTCTTAAAAAAACCTTTGAAAATACAGTGTTATTTGACAGTTTTTGATTACTTATGATAAGATTAAATTTAAGAAAAGCTAGAGAAAAAAATAGAGGATATTATGAGTATTGAAATGACTGTCAGTGAGATTGCTGAGGTCTTGGGGCTATCCCGACAAGCAATCAATAATCGTGTCAAGGAACTACCTGAAGAAGATATTACAAAAAAACGACAAGGGTGTTACCGTTGTTACTCGCAGTGGATTGATCAAACTTGAAGAAATCTACAAAAAGACTATCTTTGAAGATGAACCGGTTAGTGATGAAGTTAAGCAACGAGAACTCATGGAAATTCTTGTTGATGAAAAGAACGCTGAAATCATTCGTCTTTATGAGCAATTGAAAGCTAAAGATAAGCAACTGGCTGAAAAAGATGAACAGATGCGTGTAAAAGACCGCCAAATCGCTGAAAAAGATAAGCAATTGGATCAACAACAACAGTTAACTCTTCAAGCTATGAAGGATCAAGAAACACTTCAGTTGGAGTTGGATCAAGCTAAGCAAGAAGTTCAAGCATCGAAGAAAGGCTTCTTTGCTCGCTTATTTGGAAAATAAGAAATAACTGCTTGGTTTCTAGGACTAGACCAGGTGGTTTCTTTTTACAAATCAATAAGGATTGATAAGATGGAAACATTAAGAGATTATATCTCCTTTGACTTAGAATTCAATAAACACCAGGATAAGACTCATTTGATTCAAGTATCAGCGGTACATTTTAAAGATGGTAAAGAAGTAGGAGCGTTTGACTCTTATGTCTACACTGATGTTCCTTTGAAAAGTTTTATCAATGGTTTGACTGGTATTACTTCGGAGACTCTCAAAGATGCTCCAAAGGTAGAAGAAGTTCTCCAAAAGTTTCAAGATTTCGTTGGGAAGTTGCCCCTTGTTGGATACAATGCTGCAAAGAGTGATTTACCGATTTTACTAGAACATGGGTTTGACTATCGTGATCAATATAAAGTTGATCTTTATGATGAGGCTTTTGAACGTCGTAGTTCTGATCTACACGGAATCGCTAATCTAAAATTACAAACTGTAGCAAGTTTTCTAGGTTTTAAAGGGCAATCTCATAATAGTCTAGAGGATGCTCGTATGACTGCTCGAGTGTATGAAGCTTTTCTTGAGTCAGATGAGAGTAGGTTGTTACTCAATTCTCAGAGTAGTCTCAATTCGAATCCATTTGGTGCCTTAGATCTATCACAGTTTTTTTGATTAGGAGATTTTTATGAAACCTGAAAAAAACCGAAAAAAATTGGGTTTTAAAAAGATTTATCTAAATCTAGATAAAAATCCTCTTTCTATTCTTTTCTAATCTTTATGTTGGTTGACTATATATGGTTGCCACTAAACTCAGTGATAGCTGGATTTTTACTAAGTCAGACTGGATATTTGTTTATTTCCTACAACAATATTTTTGAGATTATAAAAAATGCACCCATAGTCAGTCTTGGCTTTGTAATCTTAATAGCCATCAATTTGCTGGTAGCCTATTTTCAACTTAGTATCCTCTTTATTGGAGCTCGCCACCTCCTATATCACGAAAAAGAACTCTTATAGAATACAGTCGAAAAGTATTTCGTGAAAGCCTTTGCTTTTATGAAGGAATTGACTATTTCAAAAGCTTTGTTTATCTTTTTTTATTTGTAGCAATGCTATTTCCGTTTATCAGAAAGATATTTAAGATTTATTATTTCAATAAAATCGTGATACCAGAGTTTATTCAAACCTACATGGAAGATAAGTACTGGATGTGGTGGATAGCCATTATTATCTTATCACTCTTATTCTTCTATGTTTCTGTTCGCTTGATGTTCACTCTACCTAAGGTCTTTTATGAAAAGATGACGGTCAAGGAAGCGATCATTTATAGTTTGGATAAAACTAAGAATTTCTTTTGGTTTTATGCCTGGCATTTATTCTTAATTATTGTAAAAACCAATCTATTCTTCTATCTTCCTCTCATCCCTTTACTATCAATCCAGTATATAGTGGATAGCCTTACTCAGAGAGAATCTCTACTCCTTGCTATTTGCAACTTCGTTCTTATCAAGAATTTCCACTATATGGCACTGACCTATTTCCTTGTGAAATTTACGTCCTTCTTAACGGGAGAAGAGCTTGACATTATGCCAAGGCGAGAGAAGGACCATATCATGAGATGGGGGGTTATGGTTTGTGCAAGTATTTTCTTTGCGATTGAAGGATATAATTATCTGGAAGCTCCAGTAGTCAATCCACCGCTTGTGATTTCACACCGTGGTGTATCGAATGGAAATGGTGTCCAAAATACAGTAGAATCCTTAGAAAAGACAGCGCAGTTAAAACCAGATTTAATCGAGATGGATATCCAGGAGACTAAAGATGGTCAATTTGTTATGATGCATGATGCTAATCTTAAAGGCCTAGCTGGTATTAATAAAACACCACAGGATTTGACCTTAGAAGAGTTAAAGCAGATTGACATTCATGAGAATGGTTATGAGACAAAGATTTCAAGTTTCGATGATTATCTGACTCGTGCAAATGAACTGCATCAGAAACTTCTCATTGAGATTAAGACCAGCCACAAAGATAGCCCGCAGATGATGGAACATTTTCTAGACAAATACGGTGCAAAAATTAAGGTTTATGGTCATCAAATGCAATCATTAGATTATAAGGTTATTGAAAAAGTGAGAGAGTATGACACAGATATTCCTGTCTACTTTATTCTTCCCTATAATTCTGTTTTTCCTAGAACGGTTGCTACAGGCTACACAATGGAGTACTCTACTTTGGATGAATACTTTGTGACGAAACTATGGAATACTGAGCAAAAACTCTATGTATGGACAATCAATAGTTCGGAATCATTTAATAAGTCTTTTCACCTAGGAGTTGACGGAATGATTACGGACGACTTGGAAAACATAAAAGAAGAACTAAAAAAACGGCTCAGGAAGACCCTGAATATAGTGGCTTATTGCTAAATAAAAGCAACTGAGTTCTTTGCTTATTAACATAAATTAAAAGAGGCTGTAAACCAGCCTCTTTTTTTCAGAATATAATTAAAATGGTAACTTACCAGCAAATGCTCCAAGTTTCTTTTTAGTAGTTTCATCAATTTGTTCAAGAGCGACATTGAGCGCTTGAACAGTCATATCTGAAAGTGTTTCAATATCTTCAGCATCCACAACTGCAGGTTCAAAATCAATTTTTACGACTTTTTTATCACCTGTTAAGGTAGCAGTTACAAGGTTTTTGAGCAGAAGTCCCAACAAATTCTGTGGCGACCAATTCAGCTTGGCTTTGCTCCATTTGTTTTTGAAGTTTTTGAGCTTGACGCATCATGTTTTTGCATATTCATCATGGCGGTAGATAGTTTCCTTTTTCTTTTTATCCATATTATTTTTAACAATTTTTAACTAGAAAAGTCTAATTTAAATCTCAGGATAGATATGTCAATAGTTTAAGGTTTCTTTAAGCTTTCTATACTATTCTGAAGAACTCTATATTAACCGAGAGTTAAGAATACAAGGATTCATTTCTTAAATGCTCTAAGCATAAAGTGCTCGCATCATTAGTTTCTAACTAGAGAAAAATAGTATTTGCTTCATGATATTGCAAGATTATGATATAATGGTAAAGAATGAGTTTTTTAGAACAAACTAAAGGAGAATCGATATGATCTACGCTGGAATTTTGGCGGGTGGCACTGGCACACGCATGGGTATTAGTAACCTACCCAAACAATTTCTTGAGTTGGGAGATCGCCCAATCTTGATTCATACAATTGAAAAATTTGTCTTAGAACCAAGTATCGAAAAGATTGTGGTTGGAGTTCACGGAGACTGGGTGACACACGCAGAGGATTTAGTTGAAAAATTCCTTCCACTCCACAAGGACCGTATCATCATCACAAAAGGTGGGGCGGATCGCAATTCTAGTATTGAAAAGATTATTGAAGCTATCGATGCTTATCGTCCAATCACTGAAGATGATATCGTGGTCACACATGACTCAGTTCGTCCTTTTATCACACTTCGAATGATTCAAGATAACATTGCTCTTGCACAAAATCATGATGCTGTTGATACTGTAGTTGAAGCTGTGGATACCATTGTTGAAAGTACAAATGGTCAGTTTATCACAGACATTCCAAATCGTGCGCATCTCTATCAAGGCCAAACTCCACAAACCTTCCGTTGTAAGGACTTTATTGACCTCTATGGTTCTTTATCAGCAGAAGAAAAAGAAATTTTGACAGATGCATGTAAAATCTTTGTCATTAAGGGTAAAGATGTTGCCTTGGCTAAAGGTGAATACTCAAACCTTAAAATTACAACAGTTACAGACTTAAAGATTGCTAAAAGCATGATTGAGAAAGACTAGAGACATGATTAATCAAATTTATCAACTGACAAAACCAAAGTTTATTAATATTAAATATCAGGAAGAAGAAATTGATCAAGAGAATCATATCCTCATCCGACCAAATTACATGGCGGTTTGTCACGCGGATCAACGTTACTACCAAGGTAAACGCGATCCAAAAATTTTAGCGAAAAAACTACCAATGGCTATGATTCATGAGTCTTGTGGTACAGTCATTTCTGATCCAACAGGTACCTACAAAATTGGTCAGAAGGTTGTTATGATTCCAAATCAACCACCTATGCAAAGTGATGAGGAATTCTACGAAAATTACATGACTGGAACATATTTCCTTTCAAGTGGTTATGATGGATTCATGCGAGAATTCGTTTCTCTGCCTAAGGATCGTGTGGTAGCTTACGAAGATATCGAAGACACAGTTGCCGCCATTACTGAGTTTGTCAGTGTTGGCATGCATGCTATGAATCGTTTTATGACGGTATCTCACAGCAGACGTCAACGAATTGCAGTCATTGGTGATGGAAGTTTAGCTTTCGTCATGGCAAATATTATCAACTATACTTTGCCTGAAGCAGAAATTATTGTCATTGGTCGTCATTGGGAGAAGTTGGAACTCTTTTTCGTTTGCGCATGAACGTTATATTACTGACAGTATTCCAGAAGATCTTAGCTTTGATCATGGATTTGAGTGCTGTGGTGGTGATGGATGTGGACCTGCTATTAATGACTTGATTCGCTACATTAAACCACAAGGTACTATTTTGATGATGGGAGTTAGTGAGTATAAGGTCAACATCAACACTCGTGATTCATTGGAAAAAGGCTTGTTATTAGTTGGATCTTCTCGTTCTGGAAGAGTTGACTTTGAAAATGCCATCCAAATGATGGAGATTAAGAAGTTTGCCAATCGTTTGAAGAATATCATTTATCTAGAAGAACCAGTAAGAGAGATTAAAGATATTCATCGAGTTTTTGCAACAGACCTTAATACTGCCTTCAAGACAGTATTTAAGTGGAATGTGTAAGTAGATAGGAGAAGACTGTGGATAAAATAATTAAGGGAAAAATCGCTTCTTTATTAGCAAATGATGAGGATATCCTAAGTGTGGAGCAATTGGGTGGCATGACCAACCAAAACTATTTAGTAAAGACAACCTCAAACCAGTACATCGTTAAGTTTTTCGGTAAAGGTACGGATAAATTAATCGACCGCCAGAATGAAAAGTTCAATCTTGAATTGTTAAAAGATTTAAAATTAGATGTAGAAAATTATCTTTTTGATATCGGAGCTGGTATCAAAGTTAATCAATACATTGAAAAATGCTGAGACACTTGACTCAGCTACCATTAAAAACCAAATTTGAAAAGATTGCACCAATTCTACAAACCATTCACGCTTCAGGTAAAAGAATTAAAAAGGAGAGTTTGCTCCTTTTGATGAGATCAAAAAAATATGAATCCTTGATTCAAGGAGAGATTTACTATCCAAACTATGAAGCTGTAAGAAAATCAGTATTTTTCTTTGAAAGATCAACTTGAAGAGATTGGAATTGATAAAAAAATCATGTCATATTGATTTGGTTCCAGAAAACTTTATTGAAGGACCAGATGGACATCTTTATCTCATTGATTGGGAATATTCATCTATGAATGATCCTATGTGGGATTTGGCAGCCCTCTTCCTAGAATCTGAATTTACAAGTGCAGAAGAAGAAGAATTTTTAAGTCTTTACGAGAGTGACAAGACTCCAGTTTCAAGGGATAAAATTCGTATTTACAAAATCTTGCAAGATATTATTTGGAGTCTCTGGACTATCTACAAGGAAGAAAATGGTGCAGATTTTGGAGATTATGGAATTTCTCGTTACAATAGGGCTATGAATGAATTGAATTATAAGGGAGGCACTTATGAAAACTAAAAATGGAGTTTCTTTTGGTCTGCTTTCAGGTGTGTTCTGGGGACTAGGACTAACCGTCAGTGCCTACATCTTCTCAATATTTACTGATTTATCTCCTTTTGTAGTAGCAGCTGCACACGATTTCCTTAGTATTTTTATCTTACTAGGTTATCTTCTAGTTAAAGAAGGGAAAGTTCGCTTTTCAATCTTCTTGAACATTCGAAATGTCAGTGTTATTATCGGAGCACTCTTAGCAGGACCTATTGGTATGCAGGCCAACCTCTATGCGGTTAAGTATATTGGTAGTTCCTTAGCATCATCAGTTTCAGCCATTTATCCTGCGGTTTCAGTCTTGCTGGCTTTCTTCTTTTTGAAGCATAAGATTTCTAAAAATACAGTTTTTGGAATTTTTCTAATCATTGCTGGGATTATTGCTCAGACCTATAAAAGCAGAGCAGGTTAATTCTTTCTACATAGGTATTCTTTGCGCTTTAATTTGTGCCTTCGCTTGGGGGAGCGAAAGTGTTCTCAGCTCCTTTGCTATGGAAAGTAATCTCAGTGAATTAGAAGCCCTCTTGATTCGTCAAGTTACATCCTTCTTGTCCTATCTGGTTATTGTGCTCTTCTCACATCATTCATTTTGCAGAAGTTGCAAATGGCCAGTTGTTTGGTCTATTGATTATCTTTGCGGCATTTAATATGATTTCTTATCTTGCCTACTATATTGCTATCAATCGATTGCAACCGGCAAAAGCAACGGGTTTGAATGTCAGTTATGTAGTTTGGACTGTCCTCTTTGCAGCAATGTTCTTGGGGGTACCTCTGACTATTTTGACCGTTATAACTTCATTTGTAGTAATGGCTGGTGTTTATATTATCATTAAAGAATAAAGGAGAAAACGCGTGAAAGCGATCATCTTAGCAGCGGGATTGGGGACTCGTTTGAGACCCATGACAGAAAATACTCCCAAAGCCTTGGTTAAAGTCAATCAAAAACCTTTGGTTGAATATCAAATTGAATATTTAAAAGAACGTGGAATTGATGACATTATCATCGTCGTTGGTTATTTGAAAGAACAATTCGACTACCTTAAAGAGAAGTATGACGTTCGTTTGGTCTTCAACGATAAGTATGCTGATTACAATAACTTTTACTCGCTTTACTTGGTGAAAGAAGAGTTGGCTAACAGCTACGTTATCGACGCGGATAACTATCTTTTCAAGAATATGTTCCGCAATGACATCGAGCGTTCAACTTATTTCAGTGTATATCGCGAGGATTGTGACAATGAATGGTTCTTGGTTTACGGTGATGACTATAAAGTACAAGATATCATCGTTGATAGCAAGAATGGACGCATCTTGAGTGGTGTATCATTCTGGGATGCTCCAACAGCTGAGAAAAATTGTTGGATTTATTGACAAGGCATATGCAAGTGGCGAGTTTGTTGACCTCTATTGGGACAACATGGTCAAAGATAATATCAAAGAACTAGATGTTTATGTAGAAGAGTTAGAAGGAAACAGCATCTACGAAATTGACAGTGTTAAAGATTATCAAAAATTAGAACAGATTCTCTCTTCACAAAAAAATAAATAATTTTTTTATTAACTGATACCTTACCTATTTTTTTACTTGACTTTTCACGATTGATACAGTATACTAGTGAAAATTTAACCTTTAAGGGAAGTCCAGAGAGACTCACAAGGTGTCAGAGAAAAAGAAGCTACAATGGAAACAAGTAAGCGAGTGCTTATTTGCTACTTTTGTGTAAATATCTTAACTGAAACCTTGCATTAGCAAGGTTTTTCTTTATCTGATCCCTTAAAATTTAAGGAGGAAAAGTTATGAATCCAAATTGTAAAAAACGAATGGGTACAATACGCTTGGAAGTTATGAGAGTAGTATCTCAGGAGGAAATAGCACCAGCAATCTTTGAGCTAGTACTTGAAGGAGACATGGTTGAAGCTATGAAAGCTGGGCAATTTCTCCATTTACGAGTACCTGATGATGCTCATCTCTTGCGTCGTCCAATTTCAATCTCATCTATTGATAAAAGTAAAAAACAATGTCATCTGATTTATCGCATCGAAGGCTCTGGTACAGCTATCTTTTCAACCTTAAAAAAACTGGTGATAGCCTAGATGTTATGGGACCTCAAGGAAATGGATTTGATTTATCTGATTTAGACAAGCAGAATCGTGTTCTTCTAGTTGGTGGTGGAATCGGAGTGCCACCCTTGCTTGAAGTAGCTAAACAACTAAATGAGCGTGGTGTAGAAGTTACAACTGTTCTAGGATTTGCAACTAAAGAAGCTGTCATTTTAGAAGACGAATTATCCAAATATAGTCAAGTCTTTGTGACAACAGACGATGGCTCCTATGGAATCAAGGGAAATGTCTCAGTTGTGATTAAGGAATTGGACACTGAATTTGATGCCATCTACTCATGTGGGGCACCTGGTATGATGAAATATATCAATCAAACCTTTTACGACCACCCAAGAGCTTATCTATCTTTAGAATCACGTATGGCCTGCGGCATGGGGGCTTGCTATGCTTGTGTGCTTAAAGTGCCAGATAGTGAAACAATTAGTCAACGAGTATGTGAAGATGGGCCTGTATTTAAAACAGGAACAGTTGTTTTATAAGGAGAATATCATGACTACAAATCGATTACAAGTTTCTCTGCCAGGCTTAGAGTTAAAGAATCCTATCATTCCTGCTTCAGGCTGTTTTGGTTTCGGACAAGAGTATGCCAAATACTATGATTTGGATCTTTTAGGATCTATCATGATTAAAGCTACAACCCTTGAGCCACGATTTGGTAATCCAACACCTCGAGTGGCAGAAACACCTGCTGGTATGCTCAATGCCATTGGTTTGCAGAATCCTGGTTTAGACGTCGTTCTGTCTGAGAAATTACCTTGGCTAGAAAAAGAGTATCCAAATCTTCCTATCATTGCAAACGTAGCTGGCTTTTCCAAATATGAGTATGAAACAGTTTCTCATGGAATTTCAAAAGCAAATAATGTTAAGGCTATTGAGCTCAATATCTCATGTCCTAACGTCGATCATGGCAATCATGGACTTTTAATTGGACAAGACCCTGAGTTGGCTTATGATGTGGTAAAAGCTGCTGTAGAGGCTTCTTCAGTTCCTGTTTATGTTAAACTAACACCAAGTGTGACCGATATTACTTCCGTTGCAAAAGCTGCAGAAGACGCAGGAGCTAGTGGTCTCACCATGATCAATACTCTTGTTGGTATGCGCTTTGATCTCAAAACTAGAAAACCTATCATTGCAAATGGGACAGGAGGAATGTCTGGACCTGCAGTATTTCCTGTAGCTCTAAAACTCATTCGGCAAGTTGCTCAAACAACTAATCTTCCAATTATTGGAATGGGAGGTGTTGATTCAGCTGAAGCCGCTATAGAAATGTACTTAGCTGGTGCGTCAGCTATTGGTGTTGGAACAGCAAACTTTACCAATCCATATGCCTGCCCTGATATCATTGATACCCTACCAAAAGTTATGGACAAATACAACATCGAAAGTTTGGACCAACTGAGGAAAGAAGTGAAGAGTAGCTTATAGTCTTTTTAAATTCGTAATGTTTTGAATGCCTTCTTCTTTTTGGTATAATATGAATATGATTGTAACAATACCTATTAAAACTGAAAAAGACATTGCAACACCAGGCCCAACAGTCCTTGTATTAGGATATTTTGATGGGATTCACCTTGGTCATCAAAAATTATTTAGCATTGCTGGTGAAATTGCTGCAAAGAAAAGATTAAGCGTTGCTTTAATTACCTTTCATGAATCGCCAAAGCTAACCTTAAAAGCCTATACACCAGAAAATTTACTTCATATTCTCAATGCAGAAGAACGTGAACGTAAGTTTAAACGTGCTGGGGTCGAAAATCTTTATCTGATGGACTTCTCAAGCCGTATAGCTAATATGACAGCTCAAGAGTTTGTAGATACCTTTGTCAAAGAAGTTAAAGCTGATACCATTGTAGTTGGATTTGACTATAGCTTAGGTTCTGATCGAAAATCAGCGGAAGATTTAAAAGAAATCTTCGATGGAGAAGTAGTTGTAGTTCCACCTGTAGAAGATGAAAAAGGAAAGATTAGCTCTACTCGCATTCGACAAGCTATCCTAGAAGGGAATGTGAAAGAAGCTGGCCAATTGCTTGGTAGCCCCCTTCCAACAAGAGGAATAGTCGTACATGGCAATGCTCGTGGCCGAACAATTGGATATCCTACTGCAAATCTTGTTCTCTTAGACCGTACTTATATGCCAGCAGATGGTGTCTATACTGTTGATATCGAAATCAAGAGAAAACTCTATCGAGGGATGGCCAGTGTCGGTAAGAATGTTACCTTCGATGGAGAAGAGGAGCGCTTTGAAGTCAATATCTTTGATTTTGATGAGGATATTTATGGTGAAAGAGTTACGGTTTATTGGCTTGATCGTATTCGAGATATGGTGAAATTTGAGTCAGTCGAAGAATTGGTTCATCAACTCGAGGATGACGAAAAAATTGCTAGAAAATAAAGATTTTAGAAGTTTGGGATTTATCTCAAGCTTTTTTAATTTCTATAAGACTCGACAGAACTACTCTGAAATTTTTGGAAAAGATTGAAAAAAACTCTCTATTTTGATATAATTTTAATAACAAACTAAAGGAGACGACTATGTTTAAGGAAAAACGAAATAAAGGCTTTGTTTCTGGACTTGTTCTTTCGTTACTATTTTTTATAGTTGCTGGTGTAATGGGCTTTATGTGGTATCTTCATCAACATCCAATGAATTCATTTGGAGGGGATACTCGTTCAGGTAAAGAAGCCACGATGACTATCTATGATATGTATCCAGAAGCTGTAGGGGATGTAGACGCTGGAAGTGTCATTTACCTTGTCCAATATAGCAAGGAAGGGGACGGTCAGTTTGCTGTTGTTGAGGCTAAAGAAACTGATGAATCCATTAAGAAACTCATTGAACAGGCTAAAGCAGGTACTCTAGAAGAGAATCCAGGAACCCTCATTGGCACTCAGTTGCAACCCCTTAGTACAAAATGTTAATAAATCACGTAATAATAGAATAGTAGATTTATCTGGCTTTATTGATTCTATTCTGGATCATAATTCTACTGTCTACCTTAACATGAATACTAGTATCTACCTTAGTCTAACTGAACATTCACGTGAAGGTTTGTATTATATCATTGCAATTGCTATTTTTGGTGGAGTAGGAGTGTTTACACTTGTAACAGCCTTCCTACTACGTAGAAAATCAATTGCTTCTTATGAAGAACTTTATCAAACCTACCCTGAGTTACAAGGAAATCTTGAAGGAATTGCAGCACAAGCAGATTTTTTTATGATCAAGATTTAAAGGTTATTCTTTATAAAAACCACCTTATTACCTATTTCAAAGGAACTCAAGCAATCAATCTAAATAATGTTCAACAGCTCTATCTGGTCTCAACAACATACCAACGTAATCTCATCAGAAATAAAATTTATCAATTGTGCTATATTGTCAAGGATGACAAAAAGAAACATTACTTAACAATTAAAACTACTAAGACAGTTCAAGAACAATTGGATGAGCTCTGGGATCTTATCATGGAGAAATTCCCAGATATTCATATCGGAGTTTAAAAACCAAGCATCGTTTATCGATGCTTTTTTTAGAAAAAAAGTAAAAATCAGATTTATCAGTTGACATCTTAAATTTTTAGGGTGGTAGAATGTTTACTAGTTAATTAAACGGTTAAACACTGGTTAAGGAGTTGTGATGAAAAAAAGAAGTGTCCTTTGGCTTGTAATTGCCTTGTTTGCTCTTTTCTTAGGAGCTTGTGGACAAAAATCTAGTCAAGATAATAGCAGTGAAGCTAAGGGAATGAAAATAGTTACCAGTTTTTATCCTGTATATGCTATGGTAAAAGCAGTTTCTGGTGATCTTAATGATGTAAGAATGATTCAGTCTAGTTCAGGCATTCATTCTTATGAACCGTCAGCAAATGATATTGCAGCTATCTACGATGCGGATGTATTTGTTTATCATTCTCATACCTTAGAGTCTTGGGCGGGTAGTCTAGATCCAAGCCTACAAAAGTCTAAGGTAAAGGTCTTAGAAGCATCAGAAGGTATGACCTTGGAGCGCGTGCCTGGCTTAGAAGATATGCAGGCTGGAGAAGGGATTGATGAGAAGACCTTGTACGATCCTCACACTTGGCTTGACCCTGAAAAGGTAGCAGAAGAAGCACAGATTATCGCTGATAAGTTATCCGAACTGGACAGTGCCAACAAGGATACCTATCAGAAAAATGCACAGAATTTTAGTTCTAAGGCTCACGATTTGACCAAGAAATACCAACCCATCTTTGAAAAAGCTAATCAAAAGACATTTGTGACCCAACACACAGCCTTTTCATATTTGGCAAAACGATTTGGCCTAAATCAGCTTGGGATTGCAGGAATATCACCTGATCAAGAACCAAGTCCAAGACAATTGACTGAAATCCAGGAATTTGTAAAGACTTATAAGGTTAAAACCATCTTTACAGAGAGTAACGCTTCATCAAAGGTAGCTGATACCCTTGTCAAATCAACAGGTGTGACTCTTAAAACGCTAAACCCTTTAGAGGCTGACCCACAAAATGACAAGTCCTACTTAGAAAACCTAGAAGAAAATATGGCTATCTTAGCTGAAGAATTGAAATGAGGAGATTATGAAAATTAATAAAAAATATTTAGCAGGATCTGCAGTGGTTCTTGCCTTAAGTGTCTGCGCTTACGCTTTAAATCAACATCAAGCGCCTGAGAAAAAAGATGACAACCGTGTATCCTATGTTGATGGGAAAGAGTCTGATGCTAAAAAGAATGAAAATCTGACACCTGATCAAGTCAACCAAAAAGAAGGAATAGAAGCTGAACAGATTGTTACTAAGATTACAGATCAAGGCTATGTGACTTCTCACGGTGACCATTTCCATTTCTACAATGGTAAGGTGCCTTATGATGCTATCTTTAGTGAAGAATTGGTCATGAAGGATCCAAACTATCAGTTGAAGGACGAAGATATCATAAATGAGATTAAAGGTGGTTATATCATCAAAGTGGATGGTAAATACTATGTCTATCTAAAAGATGCGAGTCACGCTGATAATATTCGCACCAAAGAACAAATCGAGAAACTAAAACAGGAACACACATCAGATAGTGGCAGTACAAGCAATGAAGTTCTTGTTGCCAGAGCACAAGGTCGATATACAACTGATGACGGCTATGTCTTTAATCCTACGGATATTTTAGAGGATACAGGTGATGCTTATATCGTTCCTCATGGTGGTCATTATCATTACGTTCCTAAGAGTGCTCTATCTTCAAGTGAATTGGCTGCTGCTCAAGCTTACCTTGCTGGAAGAGGAAGTCAACAAAGTTTAACAGACTACAAACCGATTCCAAGTGTTGAACCAAGTTTTCAAGTAGAGAAACCAGCTACAAGCAATCCAGTAGATAAAAAAGATGACCTCCAAAGTCTTCTTAAAGAGCTTTATGCTTTACCAGTTAGTCAACGCTATAAAGAATCTGATGGTTTGGTATTTGACCCGGCTAAAATTACCAGTCGTACTCAATCAGGGGTGGCCATTCCACACGGTAATCACTATCATTTCATCCCTTATAGTAGTCTATCTGCTTTGGAGCAAAAGATTGCACGTTTGATACCACTTTCGGGTCTAGTAACACCATCAAATCCTGTAGAAACTCCAAGTAAACCAAAGGAAGACCACGCCCACGACCATGGTCACGAAGATGTCGATCATCATCACGAAGAAGACCACGACCACGAAGGTGCCGATCATCATCATGAAGAAGAGCATGACCATGGCTTTGCAGTTGATCGAGTGATTAGTGAGGATGAGCAAGGTTTTGTCGTTTCACATGGAGACCACAATCATTATTTACAAGAAAGATTTGACGGCCCAACAGATTAAAGAAGCTCAGGAACACTTGAAAGGTAACACCGAAGTTAAACCTAATCCATCAGATAATCACCATGATGAAGGCGGGCATGATCACCACCATGGTGAAGAGCACAATCACGGATTCGATGCTGACCGAGTGATAAGTGAAGATGAGCAAGGTTTTGTGGTTTCACATGGAGACCATGCCCATTATTTCTTTAAGAAAGATTTATCAGCAGAGCAGATTAAAGCTGCACAAGACCATCTTCATGGCCATCAGCAGACAGAACCTGTTAAACCTCTTGCCAAGACTGTTGAAAGTTTCTCTCGAGATGCCAGCGATGAAGAAAAGATGGCTTATATCTCTAAAACCTATGGTGTTCCGCTTGAAGCGATCCGAATTTCAAATGGATTCTTTGTATTCGGAAATCCAGACCAAGCTTATGATCCAACTCACATTCACCCTTACGCCGTTCGTAAGGAACACGTTCGTATTCCGCTTCAAACAGGTGATGCAGAACTTGATTTCCTAAACGAACTCTATACAACTGCTTTACGAGATGGTGTCTCTCCATATAGTTTGCAGGTGGAAAATGGCAGCTTTGTCATCCCTCATGGTGACCATAACCACTACATCAAGGTTCAAACTAAAGGTTATGAAGTTGCTTTGAAAAACAAAATACCTGCATTACAGTCAACTTACCAACCTGGTGCATTTGATGAAGCGACTGTTCAAAACAAGGTTGATCAACTTCTAGCAGAAAGTCGTGAAGTTTATAAGGATAAACCAATTCTACAGAGACAGATCGAGCTTGCCTTGGGTCAATTCTCTGAAAATATGAAGAAGCTATCAACCAACTCTACTGCAGGTTATTTGGCAGCTTTGGATTTGTTTGATAAGCAGTATATTCACATTGACTCAAGTGTCAAACCAACAGAAATCAGTCCTTTAGACAAGAAATATCAAGCTTTAGTAGATAAGATTAATACCTTAGATACAGATGCTTATGGACTTCCTAAGAAGGATCTCTTGGCTCAGCTCCAAGAAAATAAACTTGCCCAAGATGAAGCAGGTTTAGATGCAGTTGAAGCTAAGTTACAAGCCTTGCAAGATTTTAATGACCGTACTGGTGTTACGACTGTCGAATACATCAAGTATTTCTACCAACATCTATCTGATGGTCGCTTAAATGACACTCTTAGAAATAAAGTTGCTAACTTAACTTGGACTCTTTATCAGTCACAATCCTTCCTTAAGGCAACTGACTTGAACAAACTCTTCCCAGAAATCTATCAAACAAAACTAGAAGTTGAAGAAGCTCTGAAGAATGAACCTGTTACAAGTAAGCCTTCTGAAACGATTTTAGATACTGAAAAAGTGGATGGTCATAGTGCTAAGACAGCAGTCTATGAGTTCTTGAAAGGTTTGTATGATGATATTAAGCCTGAGGAACAAAGCAATCATGTTCGAAAAGCTCAAGTAGAAGGACTCTTAACGAAAGCTGATGAATTAGTTGCTCAAGTCAAAGAAGAAGGTGTAAAAGCTTCCCTTGCTGACGAAGTGAAAAAAATCTCAAGGTAGCATTGGAGAAAGAAGACGCAGACCTTGATGAACTAAACACACAAGTCCAAGATCTTATAAAACGTATTTCACAAACCATTCAGACTGAACGTGATAATTCAAAACAAGACCCAGAGGTTTTAGTTCTTTACCAAAAACTTTATAACGGTGTCATTGCCCTCCATATTTATTTGGAAATGAATAATGGTTCTGATGCGGACTTTGATAAAGTAGATGCCTTGTTTGATAAACTAACTGCAGCAAGCAAAGACAAGCAAGCTCTTCTAGCTCTTGCTCAAGAAATTGTCTCGTTAAACCAAGAATTTCAATCTAAAGTCAAGCCAGCTGAAACTAGCACCGAAGTAACAAGTGAAGAATCAAGTTCACATTCAACAACTACAACTCCTGAAACAAGTGAGAAAGAAGTAAATTAAAAAGAAGTAGCATAGCTACTTCTTTTTTAGTCTTTGTAAGATACAATTCCAATGATAGTATCAACTGCACGTTCCATGGTTTGAAGACTGACATATTCAAAACGTCCGTGCATATTTTCGCCACCAGCGAAGATATTTGGAGTAGGAATTCCCATGAAGGAAATCTTAGAACCGTCTGTTCCACCGCGGATAGGCTCGATAATTGGAGTAATATCAAGACTTTCCATCACTGCTTTAGCAATGGTAACAGGAGTCATATCCTTTTCAATGACTTCTTTCATGTTGTAGTACTGGTCTGTCAATGTTAAAGTAACACGATTGCTACCAAGTTCTTGGTTCATTTTATCAGTAATTGCTTGCATAGCGTGTTTACGAGCTTCAAAGTTTTCTTTTTCAAAGTCACGAATGATATAGCTTGCACACGCTTCCTCAACAGTTCCAGTGACATCCATGAGATGGTAGAAACCTTGGTAACCCTCAGTCAACTCAGGACGGTCGGTTGCAGGAAGTTGGTTGTGGAAGTCAATTGCCAATTGAAGAGCGTTAACCATTTGTCCTTTTGCAGTACCTGGGTGTACATTACGACCTTGGAAGTGAAGTTCAGCACCGGCAGCAGAGAAGGTTTCATATTGCAATTCGCCAAGAGGTCCGCCGTCAACTGTATAAGCAAAGTCAACATTGAAGTCCTCTGCATCAAATTTATTGGCACCAACTCCGATTTCTTCATCAGGGCCAAAGCCGACACGAATTTCACAGTGCTTAATTTCAGGATGAGCAGTCAAGTATTCGATAGCTGTCATGATTTCGGCGATACCTGATTTATCATCGGCACCGAGAAGGGTAGTCCCATCTGTAGTAATCAATGTTTGTCCATGATATTTCTCTAAACTCTTGAAATCAGCTGGATCTAGCTTGAAACCAGATTCTCCAAGATCGATAAGGCCACCGTCGTAGTTTTCGATAACTTGCGGGTTAACACCTTCAGCATTAAAATCAGCCGTATCCATGTGGGAGATAAAACCAATCTTACGAGTCAAACTAGGATCATTAGCTGGAAGAGTTCCGATAGCAAAACCGTTTGGCAAATAATAGACATTTTGCAAACCGACACGCTTCATCTCTGGGATGAGAACATTAGTGGCAAAGTCTACTTGACTTTGAGTGCTTGGTGTAGTAGTAGAATTTTCGTCTGAACGTGTGTTAACCTTAACATAAGTTAAAAAACGCTCTAGTAATGTAGGGTATTTCATAAAAACTCCTTTTTCTATGTATTTTCTTATTTACCTAAACAGAATTGGCTAAACAATTGAGTAATAAGCTCATCTGGCGCTGCATCACCAGTAATTTCTCCAAGAATTTCCCAAGTACGGGTCAAATCAACTTGAAGCAAATCAACTGGCATTCCCATTTCAAGCCCTTCATTAACTGCTTGAAGACTTTCAACTGCCTTTTCAATTAAAGAAATATGACGGGCATTGGACAGGTAGGTAGCATCTTGTTCGACCAAGCCAGCATTTTCAAAGAAAAGGTCGTTGATTCGTTCTTCAATCTTATCAATGTTTTGATTTTTAAGGACTGAAATGCGGATGACATCTTCAGGAAGTTCGGTAGTTTCAATAGCCTCAGGTAGGTCAGTTTTGTTTAGTAGGATGATACGGTTGGTATCTTGACTAATTTCAAGAAGTTGCCTATCTTGAGTAGTTAGAGGCTCGCTAGCATTTAAGACAAGGAGTACCAAGTCAGCCTCCTTGAGGGCTTTCTTGGAGCGTTCAACCCCTATCTGTTCCACGATATCATCTGTTTCACGGATACCTGCAGTATCAATCAATTTCAGTGGAACACCGTTGATATTGACGTATTCTTCAATGACATCACGAGTAGTTCCGGCAATATCAGTGACAATGGCCTTGTCCTCTCGTAATAGGTTGTTGAGTAGGCTAGACTTCCCAACGTTGGGACGACCAATGATAGCCGTTGAAATCCCTTCACGGAGGATTTTTCCCACGACGTGCTGTTTTTAGAAGATTGGTCAAGAGTTGTTCAAATTCTAAAGTCTTTTCACGGACAACAGCAGTAGTAGCTTCTTCCACATCGTCATACTCAGGGTAGTCGATATTGACTTCGACTTGTGCCAGAGTATTGAGAATCTCTTGGCGTGTATTGTTAATGAGCTCAGAAAGGGAACCATCTAACTGTTTGACTGCAATATTCATAGCCTTGTCTGTCTTGGCGCGAATAATATCCATGACAGCTTCAGCCTGAGTTAAGTCCACACGACCGTTAAGGAAGGCACGTTTAGTAAACTCTCCTGGTTCTGCCAACCGAGCTCCTTCACGAATAGCCAATTGCAGGATTTCATTGGTCACGGCAATCCCTCCGTGGGTGTTAATCTCGATAATATCCTCACGAGTAAAGGTCTTCGGAGACTTCATAGCCCCAATCATGACCTCGTCCATAACCTTACCAGTCAAAGGGTCAACAATGTGGCCGTAGTTAAGTGTATGGCTAGCAACCTTACTCAAGTCTTTGCCTTTAAAAATCTTTTGCGCAATGGCAAAACTGTCTGTTCCGCTCAAACGGACAATACCAATGGCTCCTTCTCCGAGAGGTGTGGAGATTGCAGCAATGGTATCAAATTCGCGTGTAATCATGTTAATTCCTTTTTTAAAAATTGAAGCCTTTTATTTACTAATATCTATTAAAATTGTAACAAAATAAAGTTTTTTATTCAACGAATGCCACTTATAAAGAAAAGCCTAAGCAGATTGCTTAAGCTTTACTTAGTGCGCATTTCCCCTTGCGGGAAGTAAGTTCCTTCAGGCATATCGTTGATGATGACATGAACAGCAGATTGTGGTGCACCAGTGTTACGAACCACAGCTTCGGTTACTTCTTTTGCTAGGGCTTTCTTTTGCTCGAGCGTGCGACCTTCAAATAAATCGATGCGTACAAATGGCATAATTGCGTCCTCCACTAGATATTTGATTTCTTCTATTTTACCACATTTTGCCATTTAAAGCTTTGAGAAAATATGGTATACTAGAATGTAGCAAAAAATTTAGAAATGGACGTGAAATAGAAGCATGGCACAGTTGTATTATCGTTATGGGACCATGAACTCTGGAAAAACCATCGAGATTCTCAAGGTAGCCTATAACTACGAGGAGCAAGGAAAAGGAGTTGTGATTATGACTTCGGCTCTGGATACGCGTGACGGTGTTGGCTATGTTTCAAGTCGGATTGGGATGAAAAGACCAGCAATTGCTATTGACGAAACAACAGATATCTTTGGATTTATCCGAGATCTACCTGAAACCTTACTGTGTACTTGTCGATGAAGCTCAGTTTTTAAAACGTCACCATGTTTACGACTTGGCCCGTGTTGTCGATGAGCTAGACATCCCTGTTATGGCATTTGGTTTGAAGAATGACTTTCGCAATGAGCTGTTTGAAGGTTCTAAACACCTCTTGCTCTTAGCAGATAAGATTGATGAGATCAAGACCATTTGTCAGTATTGCAAGAAAAAAGCGACTATGGTCTTGCGTACGCAGGACGGACTGCCAGTCTATGATGGTGAACAAATCCAGATTGGTGGAAATGAAACCTATATCTCAGTTTGCCGCAAGCATTATTTTGCCCCTGAAATCAATAAGGAGAATAAGAAAGAATGAATATCTATGATCAACTACAAGCAGTAGAAGACCGTTATGAAGAATTGGGAGAATTGCTGAGTGACCCAGATGTGGTCTCTGATACCAAACGTTTCATGGAGCTTTCAAAAGAAGAAGCTTCTACTCGTGATACGGTTACAACCTACCGTGAATACAAACAAGTTCTTCAAAACATCATTGATGCCGAAGAGATGATTAAAGAATCAGGCGGAGATGCGGACTTGGAAGAAATGGCCAAGCAAGAATTGAAAGATGCTAAGGCTGAAAAAGAAGAATACGAAGAAAAACTGAAAATCTTGCTCCTTCCTAAAGATCCAAACGATGATAAAAACATTATCCTAGAAATCCGTGGTGCAGCTGGTGGAGATGAAGCAGCTCTCTTCGCTGGAGATCTTCTAACTATGTACCAAAAGTATGCGGAAGCCCAAGGTTGGCGCTTTGAAGTCATGGAAGCCTCTATGAACGGTGTCGGTGGTTTCAAAGAAGTGGTTGCCATGGTTTCAGGTCAGTCAGTTTACTCTAAGCTTAAGTACGAGTCAGGTGCCCACCGTGTGCAACGTGTCCCTGTGACTGAGAGCCAGGGTCGTGTACACACTTCAACAGCGACTGTCCTTGTCATGCCTGAAGTGGAAGAAGTAGAATATGATATTGATCCAAAAAGACCTTCGTGTAGATATTTACCACGCATCTGGTGCTGGTGGACAGAACGTCAACAAGGTTGCGACTGCCGTTCGTATCGTTCACTTGCCAACTAATATCAAGGTTGAGATGCAGGAAGAACGTACCCAGCAGAAAAACCGTGAGAAGGCTATGAAAATCATCCGTGCGCGTGTGGCAGACCACTTCGCTCAGATTGCCCAAGATGAACAAGACGCTGAGCGTAAGTCTACTATCGGTACCGGTGACCGTTCAGAACGTATTCGTACTTATAACTTCCCACAAAATCGTGTAACAGACCATCGTATTGGCTTGACTCTACAAAAACTTGATACAATTCTAGCTGGTAAATTGGATGAAGTTGTAGATGCCTTTGGTTCTTTATGACCAAACACAAAAAAATTGGAAGAATTAAACAAATAATGAAATTAGCTCAAATTTTTAAAGATTTTTGAGGAAAAAGTTAATAGCACAAGGAGAGGAAGCAGAAAGCCTCTCTTTTGTCTATCGTAGTCTGAAAAATCTATCTTTTACAGACTTTGTCTTTGCTCTTCAGCAAGAGGCAACAGAGGAAGATAAACATTTAGTAGAAAAAATTTACACGAAACTGGCAGCTCATATACCAGCCCAGTACATTATCGGTCATGCTGAATTCTTTAGGATGCAGTTAAAAGTAGATGAGCGGGTCTTGATACCACGACCAGAAACAGAAGAATTGGTGGAGATTATCCTAGCTGAAAATTCTGATGGTAATCTCAAGGTCTTGGATATTGGTACAGGAAGTGGTGCAATTGCCCTTGCCTTAGCTAAAAATAGACCAGATTGGACAATTACAGCTACCGATATTTCACAGGATGCCCTAGAACTTGCAACAGAGAATGCTAACGCTCAAAATCTAAATCTCTCTTTTATCAAATCTGACTGTTTCTCCGAAATTTCTGCAAAATATGATATAATTGTATCCAATCCACCATACATTTCTCGAGCAGATGAGGTAGAAGTTGGTTTGAATGTTTTGTATTCAGAACCACATTTGGCACTTTTTGCTGACGAGGAAGGTCTAGCGATCTATCGCAGAATCGCGGAAGAATCAAAGGACTATCTAACTGATGGTGGCAAGATTTATCTTGAAATTGGTTACAAACAAGGTCAAAGTGTGCCCGCGCTCTTTATGGAAAATCTTCCTAAGAAACGAGTTCGTACTCTAAAAGACCAATTTGGCCAAGATAGGATGGTTGTCATTGATGATGGAGAAAATTAAGCAAGAGTTGGAAAAAGGTGGGGCTGTAGTTTTACCAACTGAGACAGTTTATGGTCTCTTTGCAAAAGCTTTGGATGAGAAGGCTGTTGACCATGTTTATCAGCTTAAACGTCGTCCTAGAGATAAGGCTCTCAATCTCAATGTTGCTAGTTTAGACGATATCTTGAACTTTTCTAAGAACCAGCCTACTTATTTACAACAACTTGTTGACAGTTTTTTGCCAGGGCCTTTAACCATTATCCTAGAAGCTAATGACAAGGTCCCTTACTGGGTCAATTCAGACTTGACGACTGTTGGATTTCGGATGCCGAGTCATCCCTATAACTCTAGAAATGATTCGTGAGTTTGGCCCATTAATCGGACCTTCTGCCAATATTTCCGGTCAAGCTAGCGGAGTTACTTTTAAAGAAATTTTAAAAGATTTCGACCAAGAGGTTCTGGGAGTAAAAGATGATGCTTATTTAACAGGGCGAGATTCGACTATTTTAGACTTATCTGGCGATAAGGTGAAGATTCTACGTCAAGGAGCAGTGACTAGAGAAGATATCCTTGCCAAGATACCTGAAATTCCTTTTGAGGAGGTATAACATGCTACGTGATTTGAAAACAACTGATGTTGATGCTATTTATGACATTAACAAAAAGGCTTTAGGTTATGATTTTAGTCCTGAAGAAACGGCTAGTCAATTAGCTAAGTTGTCTCAAGACTCTCATCACTATTTACTAGGTTTTGAAGATTCGTCCAGCCATGACTTGCTTGGCTATATACATGCTGAAGTTTATGAATCCCTTTATTCAAAACCAGGTTTTAATATCCTAGCTTTAGCTGTTTTGCCTCAAACGCAAGGTAAAGGAATTGGTAAAATTTTGCTTAAAGGATTAGAACAGGAAGCAGAAAAACGTGGCTATAACTTTATTCGCTTAAATTCTGCAGACCATCGTCTTGGTGCTCATACTTTCTACGAAAAAGTTGGTTATACCTGCGATAAAGTGCAGAAACGATTCATTAAATTAATAAAAGGAGAAGACCTATGATTTTTGACAAAGATGATTTTAAAACTTATGACGCGGATCTTTGGGGTGCTATTGCTAAAGAAGAGGAACGCCAACAAAACAATATTGAGTTAATCGCTTCCGAAAACGTTGTATCTAAGGCTGTTATGGCAGCGCAAGGGTCTATCTTAACAAATAAATATGCTGAAGGATATCCAGGCCGTCGTTATTACGGTGGTACGGATGTAGTAGATGTTATCGAAACTTTAGCCATTGAACGTGCAAAAGAAATTTTTGGTGCTAAGTTTGCCAATGTACAACCCCACTCAGGAAGTCAAGCCAACTGTGCAGCATATATGGCTTTGATTGAGCCTGGTGACACTGTCATGGGAATGGATTTAGCAGCAGGTGGGCACTTGACTCACGGAGCTCCTGTTAGCTTCTCAGGTCAAACCTACAATTTTGTGTCTTATAGCGTTGATCCTGAAACAGAACTCTTGGATTTTGATGCTATCCTGAAACAAGCCCAAGAGGTGAAACCTAAACTAATTGTAGCTGGTGCTTCAGCCTACTCTCAAATCATAGATTTCTCAAAATTCCGTGAAATCGCTGATGCTGTAGGTGCAAAACTTATGGTCGATATGGCTCATATTGCTGGTTTGGTTGCAGCTGGTCTTCATCCAAGTCCAGTACCATACGCACATATCACAACGACAACGACCCACAAAACCCTTCGTGGGCCACGTGGTGGTTTGATTTTGACTAACGACGAAGACCTTGCTAAGAAAATCAATTCCGCTATTTTCCCAGGTATCCAAGGTGGACCATTAGAGCATGTTATCGCAGCAAAAGCTGTTTCATTCAAAGAAGTATTGGATCCAGCCTTTAAAGAATATGCTGCTAATGTTATCAAAAATAGCAGGGCTATGGCTGAAGTATTCCTGCAAGATCCTAATTTCCGTATTATCTCTGGTGGCACTGAAAACCACCTCTTCCTAGTGGATGTTACTAAGGTTGTAGAAAGTGGAAAAGTAGCTCAAAACTTGCTTGATGAAGTCAATATTACCCTTAATAAAAACTCAATCCCTTACGAAACCTTGTCACCATTCAAGACAAGTGGTATTCGTATTGGAGCGGCAGCAATTACTGCTCGTGGCTTTGGTGAAAAAGAAAGCCGTCAAGTTGCTGAACTTATCATTAAAGCCCTTAAGAATGCAGAAAACGAAGCTGTCTTAGAAGAAGTGAGAAGTGCAGTCAAATCCTTGACAGATGCCTTCCCATTATACGAGGACTAATATTTTATGGATATTTATATCAAGAAAGCCATCATCCATCAGTTCAGTCCTGATGACACAGAGTTGTTCCTAGCGGATAAGTTTCTCAATATCACTCCAAAAATCGAGGAATACTTGCGTAAAAAAGTGGATCGTGTGTATTCTGATGATGCTAAAACTGGTATTTTTGAAGAGGATAACCCATTTTTCAACAACATTACAGAAGATTTAATGGCAACATCTGTGACAATAGCAAACCTTTGGAAAGAAGAATTTTCTGTATCTGAAAATCAAAAGACAAATGATTTAGTCTTTGTCCTGTTTTCAAAAGAAGGAGTCGAACATTTTGCTTTTCTTAGAATTGCATTGCGAGAAACCTTAACACACTTAGGTGGTGAGGTTGATAATCCAATCAAACTAACTCAGAATAATCTACCAGGTTTTGGTACTGGAGCTGATGAAGCCCTTGTGGTTAATCTTCAAAACCGCAAGTATCACCTGATTGAAAAACGCATCAAGTACAACGGAGCGTTTTTGAACTATTTTTCTGAGAATCTTATTCAAGCACAACCAAAGATTTCACCTAAGAAGTCAATCAAGGAACTGGAAAAAACGGCTCAAAAAATTGCCGAAACCTTTAATGCGGATGATTTTCAATTTCAATCCAAGGTTAAATCAGCAATCTTCAATAATATCGAAGAAAACAATGAACTCTCTCCAGAAAAATTAGCTAATGATCTCTTTGACAACAATCTTACTGCTCGTCTAAGCTTTTATTGACAGAGTCAAAGAAGCAGTACCTGAGCCAGTTCAGTTTGATGAAATTGATGCTAGTCGTCAGTTAAAGAGATTTGAAAATCAGAAACTTTCCTTGTCAAATGGGATTGAACTTATTGTTCCAAACAATGTCTATCAAGACGCAGAATCTGTTGAGTTCATCCAAAATGATAATGGAACTTATTCTATCTTAATCAAAAAAACATCGAGGATATTCAAAATAAATAATGTTTAAACTTATACGAAGAGTGCTTGTGCTAGCAGTCTTCCTTTTCGCTGGCTATAAAGCCTATCTCATTCGTCAGGATGTCAAACAAGTTATGACCTACCAACCCATGGTACGTGAAATCTTGCATGAAAGAGATACCCCAGCAAACGAAGAGCTTGTGCTCGCCATGATCTATACAGAAACCAAGGGTAAAGAAGGAGACGTGATGCAGTCAAGTGAATCTGCTAGTGGCTCTACTGATACCATAAACGATAATGCAAGTAGTATTCGGCAAGGGGTTCAAACCTTGACAGAAAATCTCTATCTAGCTCAAGAAAAAGGAGTGGATGTCTGGACAGCCATTCAAGCTTATAACTTTGGACCTGCTTATATCGATTTTATCGCCCAGAATGGGAAAAAGAATACTCTTGTACTAGCTAAGCAATACTCTAGAGATACAGTTGCGCCTATATTAGGAAATACAACAGGGAAAACCTATCGCTACATCAATCCCATTTCTATTTTTCAGGGTGGAGAACTTTATGTGGATGGTGGAAACTATTATTACTCTAGACAGGTTCAGCTAAATCTCTATATTATGAAAATTTTTTTAATCTATTTTTAAGAGGCTGGGATAAAAGTCCCTAGCCTCTCAATTGTCTTTGGATTATCGAGCAAGACGCAGTGGTTGAGTGGGCTCTACTACGCTGATTTCATCAGTTTTTACAGCCCTACTCAACTCAGTGCGGAGGTGAGACGACGAAATCGAATTCTAACGAATTACCGATTTCTGTCCCACTCTCTTTTATAAGTTTTCTTTAAGGATACTTTTAATATGCTAGAGTGGAAAAGGAGGAACGTCTCATGCGAAAGAAATTCTTTCTGACTAGCGTCGCAATACTTTTTGGCGGTTGCAACATTGCAAAACGTTCATGCAGCAACTGATGTTCAAAAAGTCATTGATGAAACTTATGTTCAACCTGAGTATGTCTTGGGTTCTTCATTAACGGAAGATCAAAAAAATCAAACACTTAAAAAAACTTGGCTATGATGCCTCTAAAGATACAAAAACAGTTGAAAACTATGACACCCGATGTCTACTCAAAAATTATGAATGTGGCCAACGATTCTAGTCTTCAGCTTTATTCGTCTGCAAAAATTCAAAAAAATTAGGTGAAAAAAATCTCCACTTGAGGTCAAGATTGAAACACCTGAAAATATCACCAAAGTAACCCAAGACATGTACCGTAATGCAGCTGTTACCTTGGGTGTCGAGCACGCACGTATCACCGTTGCAGCTCCAATCCCAGTTACTGGGGAAAGTGCCCTAGCAGGTATTTACTATTCCCTCGAGTCAAATGGTGTAAAATTACCTCAAGAAAATAAAGACTTAGCTCAGGAAGAGCTAAAGGCCCTGTCAGACATTAACGATGAAAACAAGGACAAATCTGGCTATGATGCTAATAAACTGAACGTAGCCCTTGCCGATATCAAAGGCTGCAGTCGCTAAGGCTAAAGAGTCTAAAGGTCAGCTTACTGAGGATGATGTTCGTAAGATTGTCGAAGATACTTTGAAGAACTACAAACTGGATCAAGTTGTTACAGGCAACCAAGTCAATGTCATCATCAACTTTGCCTTTAATCTTTCAAAAAGTGATATTTTAAATAACGGAGACTTTACAAAGACTCTAAAAGATTTGAAACAAAGTATAGTTGCTCAAGCAGGTGACAGTTTCAGCAATATCGACCTTAACTTTGACGCCAATAAAGCTATTCAAGATGGAGGAAACATCCTCAGCTCTATTTGGCAAGCCATTCTTGATTTCTTCAAGAGTTTTGGTGCTTAGGTTAATTCATGGTATAATAGATGGTAACAGGATTGTTGCCGTCTTTTTTTGTCGGCTTATAGAAAGTGAAAATTATGTTAAAGAAAAATGATATTGTAGAAGTTGAGATTGTCGATTTGACTCATGAAGGAGCAGGTGTTGCTAAGGTAGATGGCTTGGTCTTTTTTGTAGAGAATGCTCTTCCGACTGAAAAAATCCTTATGCGAGTACTTAAAGTCAACAAGAAGATTGGCTTTGGTAAGGTTGAGGAATACCTTACCCAATCTGCACATCGTAACCAAGACTTAGATTTGGCTTACTTGCGTTCGGGAATTGCTGACTTGGGTCACTTAGCTTATCCTGAGCAACTCAAGTTTAAAACCAAGCAAGTAAAAGATAGCCTTTATAAGATTGCTGGAATCATGGATATAGAGGTCGCAGATACTCTTGGTATGGAAAATCCGATCAAGTATCGTAACAAGGCTCAGGTTCCTGTTCGTCGCGTTAATGGTGTTCTAGAGACTGGTTTCTTCCGTAAGAATTCTCATGACCTTATGCCCTTGGAAGATTTTTATATCCAGGATCCAGTCATTGACCAGGTTATTGTAGCCTTAAGAGATTTGCTTCGTCGTTTCGACCTCAAACCTTATGATGAAAAGGAACAGTCTGGCTTGATTCGAAACCTTGTTGTACGTCGTGGCCATCATTCAGGTCAAATCATGGTTATTTTGGTGACAACTCGTCCTAAAGTTTTCCGTGTGGAACAATTGATTGAACAACTTATCAAGCAATTTCCAGAGATTGTATCTATCATGCAGAATATCAATGACCAGAATACCAATGCCATTTTCGGGAAAGAATGGCGGGGTCTCTATGGTCAAGACTACATTACCGACCAAATGTTGGGTAATGATTTCCAAATCTCTGGACCAGCCTTTTACCAGGTCAATACCGAAATGGCGGAGAAACTCTATCAGACAGCCACTGACTTTGCGGAGTTAAGTGCAGATGATGTGGTAATCGATGCCTACTCAGGAATAGGGACTATTGGCTTATCAGTCGCTAAGCATGTCAAGGAAGTCTATGGAGTAGAGGTTATCCCTGAAGCAGTGGAAAATAGCCAAAAAAATGCTAGTCTAAACGGCATCACCAATGCCCACTATGTCTGTGACACAGCAGAAAATGCTATGAAAAATTGGCTCAAGGAAGGCATCCAGCCAACCGCCATACTAGTCGACCCACCACGCAAGGGCTTGACTGAAAGCTTTATCAAAGCAAGCGCTCAAACAGGCGCTGACCGCATTGCCTATATCTCCTGTAACGTCGCTACCATGGCGCGTGATATCAAACTCTATCAAGAATTGGGCTATGAATTGAAGAAAGTCCAGCCGGTGGATCTTTTCCCGCAAACGCATCACGTGGAGTGTGTAGTGTTGCTACAACGACTAAAAGGGTAAAAATTCTTGATTTTAAGCACTTTTTCAAGCATTTTGTCTTTATTGAAAAGAGTGATTTTGACATAAAAAAGGTGCAAAAAAAATACATTGATGTGAACGTCTGTTCGAATGTCGACTGCGTAGACAAAAAATAGATACGTCAGTAATAAATGAATACAGCGAGAACATTTTTGATAAGTGTTCTCGCTTTTTTTATCTTTTTGTAAGTCACTTTTTTTATTATCAAAAAAACTTGCATTTTATCATTTAAAATGATAAAATACGTAAAAATGATAAAAAGGAAAAAAACAATGAATGTTAAGAAGATAATTTCTATTTTTTTCAATCGTTTTATATTAATGTAAGTGTTGAAAAAAATAGCTTTAACTTTACCAATTAGTTTTTGAAAAAAAGATTTCAATATGCTCAAATGAAGTTTCATAAGGAGTCATTTTTTTATTGATTAAAGAAAAGAGAAGAGGAAGTTTAGACTCATTTGTTACTCAAGCTCGTATTATGGGCGAAAAAAAGCTAGCATGGATGTTATTTTTGGTATTTTTCAAAGCTATCAGACATTGAAAAACAACTCCTTCAAGCTAGAGTTCCTTTTGTAGATTTCAAGGGAAATCTATTTTTTTCCTCCATTGGGATTAGTGTTGAATGCTAATGATGATGTTGCAGCATCTAAAGAATTAACACCTAGTGAACAATTAACTTGGATTGCCTTTTTATTGACTAAAAGTCGAAGGGTAGTAGATGTTGATTTGATTTCACAGGTAACTGGACTTCCAAACTCAACGATTTATAGATGTTTTGAGGACTTTTAAAACTTTAGATTGGTTAAATAAGCCAAATAAACTTTACACCTATACTGCATCAAAGAAAGAATTATTCTTAAAATCAGAGTCCTATTTATTTAATCCAATCAAAAAACGGCTCTTATTGCCCAATGTAGATCTAGAGAATATAAAATCTGCTTCTAGTCTTCTATACGGTGGTACTTATGCTTTATCCTATTTGACTTTTTTAGCTGAATCGGATGAAAATAGTAGCTATGTCATATCACAGAGACAATTCAATAAATTATCCTTGCCATTATCTCAGCATGTTTTAGAAGGCAAGGTATTAGAAATATGGCGATATCGCCCTTTTGTATCTGAATTTTGGAACGATTTTAAAGAAAATCAAGATAGACAGTTTGTAGATCCTATTTCTCTTTATTTGACCTTAAAAGATGATGATGATCCACGTGTGGAGGAAGAGATTGAAGCACTAAAAAATAATATATTACAGTATCTAGGAGAAGATGATGTCAGCTAATACGAAAGCTATTTTTCAAAAAATGTTTGAGAATTTTCAAGATTATTATGTTTTGATTGGAGGGACTGCAACCTCTATTATACTGGATTCGCAAGGATTTAAAAAGTCGGACAACAAAAAGATTATGATATGGTAATCATTGATGAATTAAAAAAATAAGGAATTTTTATGATACCTTGAATCACTTTTTTTAGAATTGGGAGAATATCAAGGAAGTCAGAAGGATGAAAAAGCACAGCTATTTCGATTTACAAACCAATAAGCCTGAGTTTCCTTGTATGATTGAACTATTTAGCATTTTACCAGAATACCCATTAAAGAAGGAGGGAGAGAAACACCCTTACATTTTGATGAAGACGCTAGTTTGTCGGCCTTATTATTGGATAATGATTATTATAATATATTAGTTCATGAAAAAAGAATCCATTCAGGGATACTCGGTGTTGAGTAATCGTGGTTTAATTATTTTTCAAGGCTAAAAGCTTGGTTGGATATGAGAGAACGCTCTGCCACAGGTACTCAAGGTTTAAGTAAAGCCATTAAAAAAACATTTGAACGACATTACTCGATTAACAGCTTTATTAGTTGGGAGTGAAAAAGCTATCAAATATAACCTCTAGTGACACGGTAAAAGCAGATATGCACCGTTTTTGTGATAGAACTTGAGTCTGTGATATCAACTATTCCTCAAAATGATGATATTTTTATTGAATCGAAATGAAGTTTTTGAAATTTTTGAAAGATTTTTTTAGATAGTTAAAATAATTGTAGAAACATAGGTATATTGGAATGTGGCATACTTGTTTATGTCTGAGAGGACTGATGCGTCAGTTCTCCCGTTTTTTTATGTTCAAGTTACTTGATTTAGTTTAGGTGGCTTTTTTTGCTGTTCTTTTTTTCTGCGATAACCATTTCAAGGCGTCTTTGGTAGGATTTGAGAGAAATATAAATAGTAGGAGATAGTCACTTGTTGATTCAAGAAAAAGTGAGAAACATGTTTTTCGTAAAAGCAGAAAATACCGCCCTTTTGTTCGATTACGATTGGAATTTTGATGATCTCAGTTGTTGGTCTAGGTGGACAACTTGTTCATGCAGATGAGGTTGTGAGAACTGAAAATCCTGCTACCAATCTTACACAAGCAAAGCCATCTGATAGTGCTGAACACATAAACTAAGCCAAATTAAGTGGTCAGGCAAGTGTCGACTTACCCTTTACCGTTTCGAACGAGGAATTAGATAAAGTATCCCAAGTAGCTAAGCATGAAGCTGTTCAAGTTACCACAGATATGGAAGTCAATCTGGCTACAAAAACAGCAGTGGAAACAAGCATTGCTCTTTCAAAAGAACAGACTGACTCTGATAAGCAGGTCTCGGAAGTTAAGAAAGCGACAGCTGATTATGCATTGGGAAATTATGGCCTATCTCCTTTAAACTCAATAAATTTTTCATAAAGCTAGATGGAAAGAAATGGTAAAACCTTATTTTTGAAAAAAACGATGTTTTTTTAATATGCCTGAAAAATGAAAAATATAAGTCTCTAAAGGAACAGAAGTAAATCTAGTGTTTAACTGCAACTAGTAAGTTGCAGTTTTTTTATTTTGAATAATGATATAATAGGATAAGAAAATAATGAAAACAATTGATATGATTATTAAATCATCAACTGATTTAGTTATGTATCTTACATAAAGAGAAAGGAATTAATTATCATGAAATTATCTTTTGTATAGTGAAGTTGAACATTACCATTCTTTAAGTTCTTATTCTTTAAATGATATTACACATACTGATACCCCCAAAAAAATATTATTGAAAAGTCTAAAAAGATAAGGATAGATACCCAATAGTAATACTTAATAAAGACCATAAAGTAATTGGTTTTTTTGCCTACACCTAAACACTGGTCCTAAAGAGTACGGCTATTATCAAAATGACTATGCGCTTATTAGAGGATTTTTCTATTGATGATAATTTCAGAAATCAAGGATATGGTTCTAATGCTCTGAATGGAATATTTGAATTCATAGATTCAACTTTAAAATTAGAAATTAACCATATTATATTGGCTGTAAATGAAAAAAATATATTGGCTCAAAAAGCATATAGAAATTCAGGTTTTTTTGTTGTGAAAAAAAGATTTAGAAGGAAAAAAAGGGGAAATTAATTATTATGGAGAAAAGCAAAAACTAGTATCATTACTAGTTTCTGCTTTTCACTAAGTCTTTAAAGTTAGTATTCTATCTTATTTCCACATTTTTGAGAGAAATGATCTATATACTGAGATTTCATATTTTTGCTCTTCTAAAATATCAAAGACTTGGATAGCCTGTTTCATTTTTTTCAACACCAGTATCTAAATTCTTTTTTTAAATTCAAAGTAGCCCTTAGCATAAAGGAAAACAGTTTGTTCATAGTAATTTAATTCGTTATCTAATAGTTTTGTAATCTCTGCAATAAGAAATGTGCAATTATGAAATTTTTTTCTTTATCAATACTTAATATCAAACAATTAATGGCAAGTTGAGTAACTAATCTTTTATTTGTTTTGTTTAGGTGCGAAAGATATGGAAAGGTCAATAAAGTTTTATAGAGATGGTTAAGGATATAAGACTGATTGCAGAGAAAATAATCCGTCAGTATGCTTTTTTGATACTCCGGGAACAAAGTTTGAACTATTTCCTTTGGAACAATTAGCAAAAAGATATTGATGAAAAATAATCCACCAAAAGGGAATGGATTTTCAGGAATTACATTAGCTTACAATGTTGAACATAAAGAAGATGTAGAGACTGTAATTGCATTAGTAAGAAAAGCAGGTGGAAAAATTGTAAAAGAGCCACAGGAAGTTTTTTGGGGTGGATATCACGCGTATTTTTCGGATTTAGATGGATACTATTGGGAAGTTTCATGGGGACCGAATTTTTCAATTTGATGAAAAATGGATTGCTGAAATTTTGAGGATAAATAGGGAAAAGAGTATGCCATAAAGTAAGGAATATTTGATTTTTGAAGGAGGTAATTATAGTGAATGAATTTAATGAATTTGTTTGTGAGATTTTTTTCTGCAGACAGGTGATATTGTTATAAAATCCATGATGGGCTACTACCTTATATATTTTAACGGTAAGCTGATAGGTGACATTTGCGATAATGAACTATTTTTAAAGAGAACGCCGACATCGGACAAACTTCTTGCAGACTCAGAATTGCGTTATCCGTATGAGGGTTCAAAGACATTGATGTATGCATTCGACAGATTTGAGGATATGGATGTGATTACTGAACTACTGAAAGGTATGTATGCGGAACTGCCAGAAAAGAAACCCAAGAAAGCTAAATGAGACAAACAAGCTTCAGTTTGTTGAATTTAGCAAGGTACAAGTTTTTATGAGATGAAGCCTATAAAATATGTACGGATACTGTAGGGTAAGAAAAGAAAAAATATTTTCATTCTAAAGTTTAAGTTTAAACATTAACTCTATCCCTTTCGTTCTATAATATAGAAGTTTACTAGCACCACATGTTGAGGCAGTATCACTGCTTGTACGAGCTGATACTTTAGCGAAGTAGAAGTAGATCTTCGGCACATGCAATAGGACTCGTAGAAAGAGGAGGGGCACCGACGAAATGATACGGTAAGTCCGAACCGCCGAGTGTGTATCTTTGCCGTAAAAAGCCTAGAAAGCTTGGTATGAATCAATAATGAAAAAGCCTTGATTGTAAGGCTTTTTTTGTTTTTTTATGATAGAATATAGGTAGTTATAATCGACAGCAACTAAGAAGCAGTAAAAATATTATTCATAAAAAAATAATCAAGATAAGGGCGATAAAATGACAGAAATTGACAAAAAGAATTTAAAAAAATTATCTATGTTTTTACATTTGGAATAACTTATATAGCTTGGGGGATTCTTGCCATCTTTACGCAATCTCATATTTTTGGATTAGAAACAATTATAGGAAGAACATTACATATAGTAGGTGCACTTGGACCAGCTATTGCAAGTGGCTTTTTATTTGAAAAGGAATAATATAAAATTTAAACATTTTTTTATTTAGTAAGAAAGAAAATAGTAGTATTTATTTCATTATTCATTTGTTAGCAATTTTGATACTATTTTCTGTATCTTCCTTAGAATTAAATGGAGTATCCATTTATCTAATGCCACTTTTTCTTTATTCAATTAATTTTTTTGGTGGTGGGCATGAAGAATTAGGATGGAGAGGAATATTACAGCCATTACTTGATAAAAAAATATACTTATTGGCAATCTAATTTGATTGTAGGATCAATTTGGGGAATATGGCATCTGCCTTTATGGTTTATAGTTGGAGAAAGTCATCAAGGATTTCCTTTTTATTTTTATTTTTTTAATATATACATTATTTTTTTAAGTTTTTGTTTTAGGGCTTCTTTACCGTCAAACGAAATCTGTGGGATACTGTATATTATTTTCATGCGTTCGCAAATTTGTTAAATCTCTATTTTTGTGTTAAAAAAATTAATCTTATTTTTTTATTATCATTTTTTTATTGCTTATTTAATTTATACAATATTGGCGAGTAATAGAATTAGTAAGGAAAAGAGTTTGTATCCAAAATAACTGGATACACTCTAGAAAATGAAGATGATTTTGTTCAAGGGAATAAAGTAGAAATAACGAACATTTATATGAAAGGTTTAGAGTAAACATGAGTCTCTTATTTGAAGAATTTAAAACCATTTGTTTCCATTTAAATCGAGTCGGAATTACACCGACACTGATGGGTTCTTTGGGATTGGAGTATAGAACGAAAGAAAATTGGGGGCCGTCTGACATTGACATTCATGTACCTGGTGACCCTAGAGGTTGGGAAGCACCTGACCATCTCAGAATTTATGACTGGGACAAGATAATGAAAGTGATGAAAGACTTAGGCTACGTCTTAATAGATATTCATGAGCATGAATTCCAAAAGGATAGAGAGAATGTTGAATTTGGAAGTATCGATTCCTTACTTGATTTTGCAGGAGTTTCGGAATCGGATATAGAGCTTATTCACATTGAAGGCATCACTTTTCGTCTTCCAAGTCTGGAGCAGTATCTAAGTATTTACAAAGCTTCTTCTAAAGACTCCTATCGAAATGAACAAAAATAACAATAAGGATTTTTAAAAAAAGATCGAGTGGCTGGAAAGACATTTGTAAATTATCATATGAAAAGTAGTAAGTTGTAGAACTGGTCTGCTATGTTATTTTTTTATTGCTTATTTGATTTATACAATATTGGCGAGTAATAGAATTAGTAATGAAAAAAAGATTTTTAAAATTTAGATCAGGATACCCATTATTAAAGGTAACATTCTATCTAGATAATCGATGTTAGAGATTGTCTGTTTAAAAGTGGTATCACAGCTTGTTCAAACAGATTAAACAAAGATGTAGCTAGGAATGTCTTACAGTAAGGAGTTTAAATATGAAATTCCATGAATTTGGTGATAAGAATTTGCCTTCTATCTTGCTGATACATGGCGGTGGCAGTTCTTGGTGGAATTATCTTCGTCAAGCACGGGTCTTGTCGGAGGAGTATCGTGTCATTCTACCCACCTTGAATGGCCACGGCGAAGAATATCAACTTGATTATGTTTCTACTGAAGATTCTGCTTTGGAGATTCTAGACTATATCAAAGCAAACTGTGGTGGGAAATTGTTTGCAATCGGTGGTGTTTCACTTGGTGGTCAAATTGCTCTGGAGCTTTTGTCATTAGACAGCGAGATAGCTGAGAAAGCCATCATAGATGGAGGCCTCTGTATTCCTCAACCAAGGTTGGCTAAAATCAGCATCTTTCTAGTATCCCTATTTGGTAAACTGATGTTCAGTAAATTCTCTTGTGAACTTCAATTAAGCATGATGAACAAACTCTATCCTATACTGGCTTATCCAGAGGAGATAAAAGCATATTATTTGGAGGATTTGCCAAGGACGCCTATCAAAACATTAGTGACTATTTACAAAACCTATATGGAGCGTTACAAGCTGAAGGACACGATTTCTGCTAGTAAGGCACAGGTTCTGTATATCTACGGTGAAAAAGAATTGAACTGTGTGAAAGCATCGGCGAAATTATTTCAACAACTACATCAAAACACGATCTTGTATGAAGCTAAGGGCTATAACCACGGCTATTTATCAGCTTATCTACCTCAAGAGTGGATTGATTTGGTAGAGCCGTTTTTAAAGAGCGATTCATTGGAAATGTGTAATGAATCTGATATATCATAAGGAGGAATCTGATGCTAGGAGCAATAGTTGGAGATATTGTTGGTTCAGTTTATGAATGGAACAATATTAAAACGAAGGATTTTCCCTTGTTTAGGGATGACTGCTTTTTCACAGATGACACGGTGATGACCTGTGCTGTGGCGGAAGCAATCATGAATGGCGGACAGAAGGATGACTTCATTGATGCCATGAAGAAGTACGGCAGAATGTATCCAAATGCGGATTACGGTGCCAGATTTAACCGGTGGCTTATGACCGATAACCGTGAGCCTTACAATAGTTTGGGAATGGTTCTGCGATGCGTGTTTCTCCGTGCGCTTGGGTGATGGATGCCACAATAGGCGAGTTACCGTCTGAGGTGAAACGTCTGGCGCAACTTTCTGCAGAGGTGACGCATAACCATCCAGAGGGGGTCAAAGGAGCTATGGCGACGTCTGATGCTATCTTTATGTGTCGTTATTACTTTGGAGGTTACAGTGGCGACTATGGAAAACCGATCAACGATAATCCTACAGAGTGTAAGAGACTCATCAAGGAACACATAGAACAAGAGTATGGATATAATCTTTCTCAAACACTAGATGAAATTCGTCCTACTTATCGTTTTAATGAAACTTGCCAGAATACGGTACCTCAGGCCATCATTGCCTTTCTTGAAAGTACAGATTTTGAAGATGCTATTCGAAATGCGATTTCTCTTGGTGGTGACAGCGACACTCTTGCTGCAATCACTGGCAGTATCGCCGAAGCAGCTTATGGAATTCCTGAGTGGATTAAGGACAAGGCCTATAGCTATCTCGATGAGCCTTTGAAAGATGTGCTCAGACGATGGGAGAAAGAAGTTTCAATATCATAACAGATACTAACTAGTCAATATCAAACTCTGAAATAAGATTAAGGAAGTTGAGCAAATACTAGGATAAAGAATTATCACCTTTTGAGAAGAAAAGGCAGAAACAAACTTAACCAAGTCATGAGCTTGACCCCTGAAAAATAGTAAAGCGACGAGATAACAAATAATATCGTCGCTTTTTGCTTTTAAATTAATGCGGAAATTGATCCTTTTTGCTTTATTAAGCTATTTATTCAGATTTTTGCTTATTCAGTAGTAAGATACCTATCATTACTGCTATACAAAATATAAAAAAATCATATACCACAGGTTTTTCAATACTAAAACCATTCTCTAGCATCAATCTGTATCCCCAATAAGCCGGAAAAAAACATGGCCTATTACTTGAAGAAAATCAGGTAGCAAACTAATTGGAAACATAATCCCCGAAAGCATAATTGAAGGCAAAAATACAAGTTGAGCTAACATGGTCAGCTTTGCCTGGTTTTTTTAAAAGTAAGTCCCAGTATACATCCAATACTCAATGATACAATAATATAGATGGTGAGTGAAAGTAAGAAAATCGGAAGTTGAGTCGGTAGACTTGTTTTAAATAAAATAGGGGCAAGTAGAAGGATCACAATACAGGTCATCATCAAATGGACAAAGGCTGAGAGAAGTATGGTCACCAATCCTAAATAAATAGGGACACCATTAGCATTATAAATCTTTTTAATGTCGCTTCCATAAATTTCAACCAATGAAGGTGGCAAGCCAAGAAAGGCCCCCATTGAGACACTCATGACTATCATAGATTGTATGAGTGTGGTTCGCATTTCAGGCATAACAGAAGTAAAAATACCACCCATGAGAAGAAAGAAAATAAGCGGTACAATATAGTAAGTAACCAAGAGAGACTTACTTCGTATGTCCAATTTCCACTGTAATGCTACGCTATATAAGAATCCATTCATTCCGATCTCCTCCTTGCCATTTCGATGAAATGCTGTTCCAAGGTGCCACGATCAACCTTAATATCCAATATTTGGATTTTTTTCTGCTTGCATTCATTCAATAATGAAATTAAGGTATCCTCAATATTAGTCGTTTCAAAAGACTTCACTCCCTCTTGAGTCTTTAAATAGATATAGTATCTTCTTCCAACCTTGTCTGTCAGTTCTGAAGGAGTGCCACAAAAGACAATCTTTTCACTGTTCAAAATAGCAATGCGGTCACATAAGGTCTCAACTTCAGCCATATCATGACTTGCCAAAATGATTGTTTTCCCTTGTGATTTGAGATTCCGTATGTGTTCGTGGAGAGATAGTCTTGCTTCAACATCAAGTCCCGCTGTCGGTTCATCGAGGAAAATAATATTGGGATTGCCGATAAGTGCAAGAGCGAGATGTAGTCTTCTTTTTTGTCCCGTGGATAATTGCAGGTATTGTAACTTTTCAATTTCTTTTATTTCCAGAGCTTTAAGCATATCATCATCAATTTTTGTATGATTCCATTTTGCAAAGAGCTTTATCGCTTCCATGGGTTTGATATGGGCAGGCAAAGAAGATGACTGCAGTTGAATTCCCATTTTGCCGTTTACAACAATAGTGCCTCCATCATATTTTTCTCAGTCCTTCGATACATTCAAGTGTTGTTGTTTTCCCAGCTCCATTCACACCGAGTAAAGCGAAAATTTCTCCTTTTACGATTTGAAAATTAAGACCTTTTAAGATCTTATGACAGCCGTAATTTTTTTATTTAGTTCACGAACCTCTATTGCGTATTTCATGGTTACACCTCCTCAAAGGGATTGGTTCCAAGTCTTGAAAAATAAACTTGCAAAGCTGGCTCTAAATAATCATTAACGATCTTTTGTTTTTCTTCCCAAGCGTTAGTGGCGGTATCAATATTACCGACTTCCATCAACTTCGGAAGCATAGTCATATCTCCATTTGTAAACTCCATAATCAAGCCCCAGTATTCTTGAACAACTTGTTGGCATTGTTCGCTATCAGCTGGCACCTTTTCTTTTTGGAGCTTCACAATCTCATCACTCAGGCGATTAAATCTGTCCAGAAAGTCTGATCCGCTTTTCTTGTCAAATCGACTGCGTATACGGTCCAGCGTATCATCATCAAAGCGCTTAATTAAAGAGTATGACTCATTCTTCATCTGTAGATTAACAATAATATCAGCATACTTCTTAAAATTAACCGTTTGCATCTGTAAAACTTCTGTTTTTAACTGTTCTATTGCGGCTAAAGAATCCTTAAGTTGTTTAATATTTATACGAATAGCATCCGCCTGCTCGGTAAGAGCATTTGCAACTTCAGCTGGAGTTTTCAAAGAGTTCAAACGTCCCTTTATGTCCTTAAGAGAAAAACCAAGTGATTTCAAGGATATAATCTGATGAAGCATAACTAGATCTTTATCGGTATAAAGCCCTACGTCCTCCCTCACTTTCTGCAGACGGGGAAAGCAATTCTTCTTTATCGTAGTATTGTAGAGTTCGGACTGTAACTCCCATTTTCTTGGCAACTTCCCCAACTGTCATAAACCCTTCTGGGATTGCTCTGAGTTTTGCCATCATTCTCACCTCCTAATATATATTATACATCATGACGTAAGGTCATGAGCAAGCGCTTTATAAAAAAATTATTGATAAAAGATTTATTCTAGTGTTCTCGTTTACTTAATATAAATAAAAATGCTTCTGAAAAGAGCTATTTAAAAGTGACAAAAAGGAGTTGAAAGAGAAGAACCAAAACAATTACTTGCATTTAGTATATCTTTTTGCTTTGTTCAATGATTGGTGCTATAATGTAGTTAAAAAAAATAAAGAAAACATAGGAGATAGATGATGAATACAATGTATATTATCGTAGGATTTGTTGTTTTTTTGGTTCGTGCTATTTGTTGTTTTTTTATGATTGCAAATGGTAATAGAAAAGAAAAAAAGCTGTTAGCTTTGTTAGTGATAATAATGATAAAGCTATTGTTCATTTATACTGTTCAAAAACTAAAATTAATGGACAGAATCTTGCTGACTTTAATCCAATAACTGGAGAAAACCTAGAAAGGGTAGTTGCTTTAGTTCCAGGGAGATATACAATCGAGGGCGTTTATAAAACGACTGAGACTCGATTGAACAAAACAATCAATATCAAATCAGAAAATATCAGTATGGATCTTGACTTGGAGGCTGGAAACACCTATTCAATAGCTATGTACCTATACTCTCCTGAAGAAAGACAAGAGTATGAGAATGGCAAAACTGATGAAGTTGTTTTGAGTGTTCCGTTAACTATTGTCGTGGGTAATGATTTCATCAAAGCATACATTATTTGCTACAAAAGAAAAAAATGATTATCTAAGAGGCTGGGCTTAAGTTTGTTACTGGCCTCTTTTTCATAAAAATTAAGTCAAGCTATGTTCAGCATCATTTTGTTAAGTAGACTTGCCAATAAATCTGAATTTGTGGGGGAGATAAATGTTATGAAAAAGAGTACCCATAATCTATTAACTATGATTCCTATATATGGAATTTTATTAAAACAATCGAGTAAAGGTGAGATGAGGCTATGCAGTCCATTCCTTCAAGATTTGGCGGAAGAAGGGATTAGACCAATTGAAATTTATGAACTTTTAGAAGAGAAATATACTGGTGAAGTGGTAACAAGAGAACGTTTTTTTATGAAGGTTATAATAAAATACTTGAATTAAAGTTTAAGCAGGAGATTAACAAAATTTAATATCTTACTTTTTAATTTTCAACAGAAGTAGCACAGGCTGAGATAGTAATAACGTAAAAAAATGATGAGAATTAATAGAAACAGTTAAGATTAGAGGATGATAGATGCTTATATTGGAATTGTATCAAAATCATTATTCAAAAAGATTTAGTCGCGTTTGATTCTTTAGAAGAGGGAAGAGCCTTTTGTAGCTCAAATCCCCGGATATACTTTAGAAACAGAAGATGGGTTTGAAGTGGAGTATGTGAACCCAAAACACTTGCCGGATTATATGGAAATTGTCTTCAATGGAAATATTGTCCCTTTATCTAGATTTTCGTTTGATTCTGAGGAAAATGTGGATATTATTTGGAAAGAAATTTCGAATCTATCCGTTAAAAAAACGATAAAAGTAATCGAAGGAGCTACAAAAAGTAGATGCTTATGTCGTGAATAACGATGAAGTGAAAGCTTATGTCGAAGCCAGAGAAGCAAACTTCCGCAAGGCCAAAAGACTTCTTAGAACGCAACGGATATGAAGCCGACAGAAGCTTTTTTGGAAGTGAAGACGGCGAAGCGATTCTCTACAGAAAGCGCAGCACCAAAGATTGGCACTTCTTGTGTCACTTAGACCCCATGTTTGTAGAGATTGAAGATGTAGAGGGATATGTGAAAGAAGAGATGAATGCTATTCAATAGCCAACCAAAAGTTCGTTTTGAGATTGTGTCACTTCTTATGTAACCTGATTAATCAGCAAAGCGAAAACCTTTAGCACTATTTGTTTCTTAAGGAGAAAAAACCATTATGAAAAATGGAAATCGGGAAAACCTATCTTGTAAAAAAAGATATTTTCAGTTTAAAAAAAGGTGAACTCTGGACCTTAGTTGACAAGGGTTATCAGGCTTATTTTGGTGAACATAATTTCGTCTTTGTCAATGATGAGAAAGTGAAGGTATTTGCAGTTTTACAAGATGGTTCAGAAGAAGATATCCGAATCTACCATCATCTGGATGACTATCTTGAAGAACTTACTCATAAAAATTTCTAGAGGATATGAGTTGCAAATTGAAAATGCTAACTTTTAAAAAAAGTTTACTGAAATATTTTTGTGGGAAATCATAATTTTTTTATATAATTAGTGAGAAAGATAATGGATAAAGAATTTTTATATGACACCAGATTCTGAAGAAAGCAATCTTGTCCTGAAACAGGCTTTGAAAGAACTAATCGAAGATATGTACGAAAAGAATATAATATCAGGTTTGTTAGAGGATGATATAGATAGTCCATCCTTTGAGGATCTTGTTCTTTCTTTAAGGGATAAACTTAAAGAATGCTATCCTAAAACTAAGCTCAAACGAATGATGAAGAGCATCCATTATTCGAATGGTTTTGAAGATAAATCTTTAAAAGAAAGTGCTTTTTCTCTTAGATGAGATTGAACAGTATCTTAGTAGCAATCGCTTTCTTGATCATGATCAAGCGGTCAAGTATTTTAATGACAGAATTACTGGTGATGGCTTTGAAATCAATCCCCAATCTCTAGTTTTAGTCATGATTGAAAGTTTGCATAGCTGAGAGAAGCTGTATAGGATATTGAGAAAATATGCGTAATGATAATAAAAGAGAAAGGTATAGCTATGTCTTATGATTTAGTAGTATTTGAGAAATCAATCGCACCAGCTAGTAAAGCTGAATTTATAGAATGGTATGAGGAGCAAGTGGAGTGGAAGGAAGACCACGATTATGATTCAATTGAAGTTAGTTCAAGCAAACTAAAAAGTTGGTTTCTGGACATGATAAAACTATTTCCTCCTATGAATGGTGACTTTGATATGGATGATGCTTTAGAGAATGACCAAGAGCTGGAAAGTCGTTTTACTGACTATAGTATTGGTAAGAATCTTATCTATGCAGGATTTGCATGGTCACAAGCAGAAACAGCCTATAATACAATGCTCATGTTAGCCTTAAAACATGATGTGGGATTTTTTGATGTCAGTGGTACTGGGGCAATTATCCTATCTGAAACTATCAAGTTAGATTAAAAGATTAGCCAGATTAATTCTTAGGAGATTTTATGATTTCCATAGCTTCCTAGTATATGTATTTATTAACCCTTTTACAGGGAATTAATTTTGGGATAGACGTCCTTACAGAGGCAAGTCCGATTATAAAAAAACTAGACTGAAACCAAGGTGAAAACCGTCTGGTTCAGTCTTTTTTCTGTTAATGTAGTATAATAAAAGGTGTAGAGATTCAATTTTTTAATAGGATTATTCTAAGAACGAAAACATCTAGAAAGAGAAAAAATATGAAGCAATCACTTGAATTTTTTTAAGAGAAAGAATCACCGATAAGATGCCCTTGGAGGATATGGTTGCTATCTTTGAAGATTTGTGTCGTGAGCCTGTTGAGGATGAAATGATTTTATTTGAAACAGGGACATTTACAGGTATATCTGATAAACCTTTGTTTCAACTTTCATTAGTAAGGCAAGTTCCGAATGAAGACGAAGAATTTTATCAAGTACATCTTGATATTTTTCTATGAAGCGTGTCAAGAGAATGAAAGATTTCATGAATCAATCTGGGATGAAGATTTAGAGGAAAATTTCTTTGATTATATTAGAGCTTCAGAGGTATTTGCCTATGCTAAAGAGCAGGAATACCAAGCGGTCAAAATTTATCTGGAAGAAACTTAAGAAAGCTAGTTAAACTAAGGAATTCTAATAACAGGAGAATTATAAATGAATAAAAATAATGGTAATCATCAATCCAACATCTGGAGGCGAAAAAAAGCCTTAGATTATAAGGTGAAGCTAGAAAATAAAGCTAGAGACTACTTTGAAGATGTGGAAATTAAAATTACGGAGAAAGCGCAAGACGCCACAAACTTTGCAGAAGAAGCTTCTAGAGAGCACTATGATGCAGTCCTTGTTTTTGGTGGGGATGGTACTGTTAATGAAGTAATCTCTGGTATCGCGGAAAAAGCCTACATTCCTAAACTTGCGATTATCCCAGGAGGAACTGGAAATCTCATTACGAAACTATTAGAAATCTCTCAAGATATTGATAATGCTATTGACGAGCTTGATTTTTAGTACAACGAATAAGATTGATATTGGTAAATCAAACAAAAACTATTTTGGCTATATTTTTAGTATTGGTTCTTTACCAGAAGCTATCCACAATGTTGGGATAGAAGATAAGACAAAGTTTGGTATGCTCGCTTATGCGATTAATACCATGAAGTCTGTGGTTACAGATCATGCATTTAAGATTAGAGTTGAGACTGAAAATGGAAACTACATTGGCCCAGCCAGCCATGTCTTGATTCTCCTAACCAATTATTTCGCCGACAAGAAGATTTTTGACGAAAACAAGGACGGCTATGCTAATATTCTGATTCTAAAAGATGCATCTATTCTTACTAAATTGTCAGTTATCCCTGACTTATTAAAAGGAGATGTTGTCGTGAATGAGAATATTGAGTACCTAAAAGCTCGTCATATCAAAATCTCTTCAGATAGTGAATTGGAAACGGATGTTGATGGTGACAAATCTGATAATTTACCTGTAGAAATCAAGGTTCTAGGGCAGACATATCGAAGTTTATTCTCAACCGAAAGAATAATCATTTTCACTCTTAAAAACAATTTTATTTAAAAAAGGAACGCCTATGAAATATAAAAAGATTAGCGTCTATTGGTCTTTTTCTCAACGCTTCTTTTTGACCTTAGTGGCTTGTAGTCAAGAGCAAAAAGACAAGCGAAGTTACTACGGAAAAATTCAGTCACTCAATCACAGTCTAATCAGGTTTCCTGGAAAGCTACATATAGCAATATGAACAGTAAACCCAGTGCAGAAGAAGTTCGGAAAGCCTTGGCTGCACATTTGGATAAAGATAGTGTCGATGCATTTTTCAATCTTGTCAATGATTATAACGCAACTGTCGGTTCAGTAGGCTTAACTGGAGATTTTTCTACATTTACCAAAACCGACTATGATTTTGAAAAGATAAGCAATCTTTGGGTATCGAAGAAAGGTGATTTTGTTGGGACCAACTGTCGCATTAACAGTTATTGTTTATTGAAAAATACCATCGAAATCCCTAAGTTAGAGAAAGATGATTCCCTCTTGTTTGTCGACAATGATGCCATTGATAAGGGAAAAGTTTTTGGAGCAGAAGATAAAGATGCTTTTGATATTTTATTCTCAAGAGTCAAGACCGAAGCAACGACAGATGTAAAAGTTCATGCTGCAAAGATGGAAAAATTCCTTTCTCAATTCAAGTTTAATGAAAATGCTCGAATGCTCTCCGTAGTCGTCCATGATGACTTGGATGGTCATTCCCTCTTTATCGGCCATGTCGGCATACTTGTACCAAGCGAGGACGGCTATCTCTTTGTCGAAAAGTTAACCTTTGAAGAGCCTTATCAAGCCATCAAATTTGCGACCAAGGAAGATTGTTACAAATATCTAGATACAAAATATGAAAACTATACAGGTGAAGGTCTAGCGAAGCCATTTATTATGGATAATGATAAGTGGGTTCAAATCTAAAAATAGTATTTTTGGGATGATTTGCCTAAAGAGTGGGAGAAGAAGTTACCAATCGAATGATAGCTAAATTGATATGATTTGAGGACAGCAAGCATGGATGAACATACATTAAGAGTTGTAAAAATTGATAAGGAAGCTATTTTTGAGCTCCTCTACGAAACGTTTATAGCGCAAGAGCAAGAACTGCTGGACCTGTCGCCAGTAGATGTTATCAATGATTGCGTTATGGATTGGGAAAATGGAGAGTTTATCTTTGCAGTACATCTTCAAGAAAATAGTCTGGGAGAATTGAATCCACTTCCCAATCATATTGATATTCAAGAGTTGCTGAAAAAACTACCTGTTACGACAGATTAAGTTCTTGGGAATGAGAGTATTTATAGAGATTATTCATTCGACCAATAAAAAAAATAGTATAATAGAAGTAAATAAAATAGTCATCAGGAGACACAATGGATATTAAAGATTTTACAGAAAAAGAACAAGAGATGATTAAAAAGGGACTAACTTTCTCTAAGCTTAACGATAAGGAAACAGCCGATAAGATTATCGCCTTAATTCCTCAGGATATGATTAAACGGATTCCATTTTTTGTTAGAAAAACATGCCATTACACGTACAGTCAAGAGAATTTCACTTGAGTATCCAGACTTGTATTCTGTAGCTGAACAAGAAGGGCAACTTCCTGAAAGGAAGCTCAAGAATTGCGCCAAATTCTTACAGATATTTTCCAAGAGAAAATGAACAAGCATAAGATTAAATAAGTTTTGAGAGTTATCAATAAGATGTCGATTGAACATTAGGAGTTGAGAATGGCTATTGATGGCGTTAAAATCATTGACAGTGATCAAGGTTATGATATTTACAATGAAGTAGTCGGTCGCTATAGAGACGGTGAACATGTGACGAATATCATCAAGGATATCCTCGATGCAGAGAAAGATTACTGTCAAACAGACTTTTTTACAGAAATTTATTGGACTGCTCTTGCCTACTCACTGTGGAAGATTGGTCATCTGACAGACGATATCAGAGATAAAACCTTGGAGCTTATCAAAAAAGGGGCTGATCCATTTTGGTTGGAAATAGATCCAAAGGCTTTGAAGCAAAGGCAAAAGGTCTTGGATAAACTTGCTATCCAGTTGCAAACTGAAAATCCTAGACCTCTAAAGGTCACTAAAGCCAAAACTAAACGTAAACCTTATTTTGAAGAAGGAGATATCCTTGCTGTTAAGTTCCAAGATGAGTATGGTCTTGTCTTTGTATCTATGGTTGAGCAGAGTCCTAGAAAGCTTGAGTATCATTTGGCTTGCACGCGCCTCTTACAGACAAAAAAGCCCACCATCGATGATTTTTTGACTAGTCATATCTCCTGCAAGATGGACAATACAAAGTTTGCTCTGGTTACAGATTGCTGGTTCAATCACAAAGATTTAGGGCAATTATTAGATAACATTGAAAAAATTGGACAGGTGAAACTTAGACCTTTTAGTCTTTGGATGCTAGCACCTGCCCAAAATTTAGAAGATATTTATGAAGAAATCACTAGAGATAAAGGTTCCTCTGGCCTTCGATTCATCGAAACCTATAAACTTGTCGAAGATATTTTTCCAGTTTAACGCTTATGTGATAAAAGGGGAAATGGTCAATCATTCCCATTGACTATGCTGGGCCCTGACACCATAGCTATCTAGGGAACCATCTGAATTGAACTTGGCTTCAATCCTGTATCTTTTCCAGAGGTCGTAATCTGCTGTTTGGATGGTTAGGATAAAGTTGGTATCCTTATCAGAGACATTATAATCAGCAGGATTTAGTTGAAAGATATCGATTAACTTTCGTGTTTGAAAATCTTGGAGTTTGAGATTTGCTAGCTTGACATGATTGATGGAAATTTCTTCTAGTTGATTGTTATCCTTAGGTGTTCTGTAATAGGTGATGACGCAGTTTTTGAGCTGATCAGTATCTTTACCTGTGGGAGTGAAGCTCATAAAGCCATAGGACTGATTGTCCCGCTTGACTTCGAGAAGCTGACCGTAGTAGAAGCGGTCGTTTTTGGGATTGGTGATGGAGCTCTCTGCGCTTTTATCTCCAAAGGTATAGCCTTGGTCCAAAAGCTCGGAAGCCTTGCTCTCACCGATAATGACAGTAGTATCTTGAATGGTTACTGGAACAGGTTGAGCTGGAAGGCCACTCATCATCATGCAAAACATAAAAACATAACTCGTTAAAAAAGCTGTCCCGACAAAAGCGTTGGTTGATGCATAGACATGACTGTTATGAAAGTTTTTGCTTATAGCCAGTACAACAAATTTTCCAATACTTTTTAAAACCATACTAACAAGTACGATAAAAAATTGTTTTTTCAAACATTCATAAATGGCTTGAGGAAAGCTATTGCCATGATAGTAGAAGCCAGCCAATACCAGTAGATTTACGATTAGATAGATTAGCAAGAACCAATGAATCTCTTTAAGGGCATTGGCATCAGTGATTTCTTCATAGTCAACGTGAATTCTACCTTGAATGGCATGGCCAAGTTTATAAATCCATTTTGGGACATCTTTCCCTTGTCTAACAGCAACTAGAAGTCTGATATAGAGATAGATAGTAAAGGACAAGGATAGAAAGAAAAGAGCATAAAAAGCAAAAACAATACTAGTGAACATGACTACTTCCCCCTATTTAACATTCAATAAAACAATTTATTAGCTCCATTATAGCATTTTCTATAGAAATAGAACTAAAAACATCAGTATTATCTACAAGATTCAAAGGAGAAAAATCATGGGAATGATTGCCAATTATCAATATTTACCAGACAATGAATTAGAACAAATAAAAGGTCTTTCCAATCAAGAAGATGACTTGTTAGACTTTGCTGAGGACTCCGCTGATAGTCATGATATCTTAATAGATATCGATAAGATGTGGGATGCCCTAGTCTTTGTCTTGACAGGATTTAGTAGTTCAGAATTTTTGTATGACAATCCCTTGAGAGAGGCTGTTTTAGGGATGACTCCTCTAGAGGATGTATCTGAATATATGGCCTATACTGAAAAATCAAGAATTGTGGCTATCAGTCAAGCTTTAGAAGAATTTGACATGGACAGTGCTATGGCTAACTTTAGTATGGAAGCTTGTAAGAAGGCCGAATTGTATCCTGATATTTGGGATTATCTTGAGGAAGAGGAAGAAATCAAGGATGATATTTCAACCTGCTTTGTCAAAATGAAAGACTTTTACAAAAAGATTCTAGAGCTCAATGGAAATGTCCTGGTCACTATTTGTTAGAAAGTTTATTAAACATTCCTTAAAGAATAAAACTGCTTGAGGTAATAAATGAACAAAGAAGATTTATTGGCATTATGGAAGGGAATAAACTGGGAAAAAAACATTATTCGGGGATCTATTTTTCTAGGGCGATATCTAAATAAAGACATAAATATTTATTTTACAGGTTACTGTGAACAGGATTTAGTCTTATTATCAGATGATTTGATGACTAGTATATATAGAAACTTGGAACACCTTGATAAAAAAGCTCAAAAGGTTATCCATGATAATTGGCCTGATACATCAGTTACAGAACTGGAATTAAGGGAGTTAATCTTGGATAAAAAGTGGTTCTTATGGCGAATTTGCTCTAGGTTATGATGCCGGTGTCTCTCCAGCTGGAGCCCTTTATCTTTTAGTGAAATTCGACAAATATTTTCAAGCTGATAGAGAGCTTGTGTATGAAATTTACTAACTGTCTGACAATAAGAGGTTAAAATCAGGTGATGAAATGAAAGGTATATATAAAGCAATGTTAGGCTTAAATGGTATTGTCCTTGTTACCATTTGTTAAGATTTTATGTCATCCATTAGGAAGGTAGTCAGATGAATCCATATTTACAAGAATATATCACTCGGACAAGGGAATACCATACTAAAGATGGAAATCCTTCAAGTGTTGCAGCCCTTTATGATTTGGCTGATGAATTAGCTAAGTCTGAGGATTTAGAAGCTAAGAAAGTCTTAGTTGACCTCTATGAACAATTGGGTTACTACGCTAGTGCCTATAGCTTATTTACCGAAATCTTAGACAAACCTGATCGAAAACAGATAAAGAAACTGAGCCGTTTACAAGAAATGAGTCAGAGTCATGGCAATCGTTTTGCAATTCCTCGTCCTCTAAAAAAAGAGGAGAAGAAGTATAGGCAGGACCTGTTAAAAGACTTACCTCATTTTCTCTATCATCCAGATCCGTTGGCTACAGGTTCATTTGTTGAAGGAGAAGCTAAGGTTTGTCCATCTTGTGGGAAATTAAGCAATGTTTATTATGCTCTTAGACCCTATAGTATCGAAGAGATAGAACATCTCTGCCCAACTTGCATTGCAAACGGTCAAGCAGCTAAAAAATTCGATGCAGAATTTATCCAAGATGCCGAGTGCCAGGGTGAATTGGATCCAGAAAAGAATCAGCTACTTTTTTGTCAGACTCCAGGCTACTCTAGTTGGCAGGGTGAATATTGGCTTTCATGTTGCCAAGATTATTGTGCTTACTTGGGTACAGTTGGAACTCGAGAATTGAAGGATATGGGAATCGCTGAGCAAGTCTTGGCAGACTATGAAGCGCGTGAAGAATATAAAGATGTAGAAGATTACTTGGTTAAAGACGGGCCTATCTGTGGTTATTTGTTTAGATGTCTCCATTGTCAAAAATACCAGATCTGGGTTGATGCAGATTAAATCGGAATGTGATTCGCTATGAAAAATTAAAGAGAAGACTATGAAAGAACTAGAATTATTCGAAGCTGCCACCAAAGATTTTTTTGTGATACTATGCAGGGATTTAAAGACAATCTATCTGTTCAATTTCCCCTATTAGATAGTGATAACTGGCAGTATGATAAGGGATCGATAAAAGTCTGTAAGGCTGACGAGTCAGGATTCAAAAAAAGATGTAGAGTCGGAATCAGCTACTACTTGAAAGTCTCCCTATTAAACGAAGATGCCGAGCAAATCTGGTTACTGTTTAAAGACTGGTTCAATACTAGCAGATTGAGTCAAGTTGAAAGAAATCCTAATAATGAGGATTTGGGAAGATATGTCTTCTTAGCAAGTTCCCCTCTAGGTGATCAGGTAGATTTTTCCATTTATTTGCCTAATGAGTGGAATATCCCTCAGATTAGCTTTTCAGGCTATCTAACAGCTCGTTATAGGGCTTGTGATCTTAATAAATCGCAAGGATAAGATGGAGGTTTTTAGAGATGAGAAAGATTGATTGGGACAAGATAAAGACTCGCTTAGATGCCTTGCTAGTCATTGATGAGTATCTAATAGATCCGAGTGAGGATTGGCTTAGACTCGTGATTAAGACTGAGGAAGACTATGGAGTCCGCTACCTTATTGACAATGGCTCTGGTGATTCTTTAGATGTGATTTTGACTGATAAAATGATCCTTATAAAAGGCTTTGATCATGAAAGTAGTTTAAGCCAGTTTGCTGCTGACGAGTGGAATCAAGACGTCATTGATGGTTTTTATAAAGGACTGGATGAAAAGTATGTCTCACTTTATTCTGAAGACAAAAAAGATGAAACAACCTTCTTTATCTGGTATGACGGTCACGCGCATCAACAGACTTACCAAGATCAGGATGGCGGAGAATGGTTGCTCTCTTACCTTTTTGATAGCTTTGAGAGATTTCATGAGTTTGTGACTGACTATTATGAAATTACCGTAGATGAAGATTTACTTAGGAAACTCTACATGTATGGACAACTTTCAGACATAGAAGTAAAGCAATTAATCCAGGAATGTTAAGAGAGTAATCATGAGAGTGAACTATAAAAATACCCCTGAAAACTATCGAGCTATGGCGGAAATAATCATCCCACCCTTGCTTAATTTACTCAAAAGTTTAACCTTGTTAGAAGAAGAAATTTTTGAGCGTAATAGAGAACTGGATAAGGAAAAAGAAGGCCTTGGCATCCCAGCAAATCAAATTCATCCTAAGTGGAATGAACTTATGGATGACTATTTTCAGAGACAAATGCAACTTCTAACTGGACGAGTGACTCAAAATTACTTGGAAGGAGGAGTTCGAATCTCTTATGGCTCCCCAAGTGAGTATAACTATGTTAAAAGGAATGATTTTTCTGTAGCTTTTATCATGACAAAAGCTGAAGAAGCAAGAGTCATCACCCACTATCAAGAAGCATTAGAAATGAAGCATCAGTTTGTACTTAGATTGGTGGATGGAAATTGGCTACTTGATGAGAAATTCTACGGTTTTGAGGATGAGGAAACTTGGTATGGCGACTTACTTTGAGTAAGAGAGCTTTGCTTTCCAACTGATATGAGAAAAAGGAGAAGTCCTGTGAATTTTTTAAAAAATCTATTTACTAGTAAGAAAGAAAAGTCAGAGAAGAAAAAACAACTGATCTTGTCCATGCCCCTCTTTAAAGGCAAGCAGGCCTATTCTTTAGAACAGGTCATTCAGGAATTGAAATCTCACTGGGCGCTTGAAATTTCTGAAGTTTCTGGGGATGATTCTAGTGCAACCTTTATGATTGATGGTGCTATCGTTGGGCTGGCTTTAATGGATTTACCTATCCCAAGTCAAGAATTTGAAGAATTGTATGTTTATTCTTACCTCTGGCAGGATGTTGAGAAGGATACACAGGAGCATACACAGCATGCTATTGTTTCTGTTTTGTCTGACAATCTTTCGCCAGTAGAAACTTATTCCCTATTAACTAAAGTCAATGCCTCTATCCTAAAAACTAGTCAATCAGCTATTGGTATTTATCAGGGTTCTACCACCTTGCTCTTGCCTAAAGATCTTTATCTAGACCTGGCTGACCTTTTGATAGAAGAAATGCTTCCCCTTCAACTCTGGATTTATATGGGGATTATCAATCAGGGAGATAAGACCAGCATGTACACTTATGGTTTGAAAGAGTTTGGAAAAACTGAGATTGAAATTATCGAGTCTCCAATGAATAGCGATGACTTATATTATTTCCTCTTGTCTATTCTTCAGTATGTTTTAGGCAGTGATGTCACCTTAAAGAACGGTGAAACTATTGGCTTTTCAGAAGATCAAAAAATCAAAATCACTGAGTCAAAAGCCGTCTTTCTAGAAGGTAATTCCTTAAAATTAGAAGTTTAGAAGATGATTTTCGATTGATTTCTCCACCTAGAATGAGGTTTTTCATGAATCGTGATATAAAAAAGTATTATCTCTACCGATTTCTGGTCTATAGATTTGAAAAACTCTCTTGTAAGAATCCAAGTCTCAAGGAAATAGAGTCAGAGAAGAGAGAAAAAATCGTTCTAGAGGCTACTCGAACTAGTCAAAAGATTATTCTAGTCCTTGGAATTCTTTATGTTTTGCTAAATTCTGCTTTGTTCATTTACCTAAGGGCTAGTGATTTTCAAAATCCCTTTATTGGCTTGGTTTACTGACTACGTCAACTATTTAGGTGGACTGATAAACGGAGAATGGGGCGGTAGTTGGCGTCAAAAGAAAGCTAGTTTTTTGATGATTGCTATTTTGGCTATGCCTATTGTGGTCATAGAAGGCGGCCCCTTCTTCTTGCTGGTTTTATTGATTGGGAATTGGGAATTAAAGAGAAAGATAAGATTTGAGAGAGAACATAAAGGAGTAGAGAGCCATGGGTAGAACGGCGATAATAGGCACTTTAATAGTTTTTGCAATCTTTAATCTGCTACTCGGTCTGGGCTTTTTATCTCTTTCTAAAAAAAGAGGAAAGAGAATGGGCAGTCATTGTACGAAACTCCTGTAAATCAACAAACTCGAACAGAAAAACTAGGTTTAGGTGAGATTTTTGTCTACCTGACACTGATTGCCATCGCAGGGATCTTTGCTTTTCAGACCTTAAATAGAGGTGGTGTTGGGAATTCTATTTTAGCCAAAATGATCCTCCTCCCAGCTATAATGGCTCTTTTCAATGCAAGAAAAAGGACTGGAAAGTCTTTACTTGCCCTCCTTATAACCTTGATGGTCTTTCTAGTAGGAGTTATGTTTAATCTCACGATTGGACTCCCACCTCAAGCACCAATTTTGCAAATTAATGAAAGTAAAATCACGTTAGCAGAAACCAAAGCAAGTGATCTGATGGAAGCTGGGTTTGATATCTATGTAAGACAAGGTAATGGTGCTAGCGACTACGAAGACCTCCTGACAGATGGCAATTTCCAAAAGTATTCAGGGGATAAATCAGTCACTATCGAAAAAGGCTTCAGACTTGATAGCAATGCAGTCCCTTACGCTCCCTATCTCCTGGCAAAAGATGGCTTAGTACTGGGCAGTATTTCCTTTTACGGTTCTGAGGACCAGAATGTGGCTTTAGAAGATTCTAAGATTATTCAGGTTCGATTTAACAAGGACAGTATTGAAGCAGCTAAGAAACATTCTATCACTTTGAAATTGGATGAACTCGACTTGACTAGTCGACTTGAGGTTCCTCTAGTTCAAGAAACTTTTAAAAAGCATCTATGGTCAATCCCCCCATCAAATACAAGTGATGTCACTCAATTGTGGTATGGATTACAGTGGTCAAGTAACAGCGACTCTCTATTTTGGAATGAGTATTATAGTCTTATCCGTCTAGATGAAAATTATTTGATGACTGATTTTGAACTAGCTGCCAAAGTAGCGCGTGATGAGTAGATAGGATTTTGAATAACTGACTATAATTACAATTTAACACAGGAACTAATCTATTTAGTTTCTTTTTTGTTTTTTGATTTAAATTTAAAACGATTTCCATTTTTGAAACTAAATGAATTTCACGAACAAAATATTAAATTGTTTAAAAAAAGTTCTAAAAAAATACTTTACAAGCCTCTGAAAACATGTTATAGTAGTAAAGCTTAGAAAAATGAGATGATGTTTTCTAGCAAATATAAACCCGACTAAAAAATGCCTACGGACAGGCAGGGTTGAATGCCGAAGCGTGGTTGGAAAGCCACATTATTGATAGGGTTAAAAGCCTACTTTTATAAGTTGATGTTAGGACACTTGTCCTAATTCGTATAGATTTGTTAGTGTGGTGAAAGCACACGTCATCTTGTGAAACGATCAATAAAGTACGTAATATTTGCTACTAGAGAGTTAGGAAACATCAGGAACAGACATACTCAAAAGAAACAAACATAAACACGTCAGTAGATTGTAGAGCAGGTGCCAACCTGCTCTTTTTTCATGAGTACCCTTTGAGCCTTAGATGATTAAGGTGAGAAAACTATGATAAAGGAGTATGTCTAAAACATGTTAAATCAAAACCAAGCTCCCATCTATGAGGGGCTGGTCAAGTTACGAAAGAAAAGAATTGTACCGTTTGATGTACCTGGTCACAAGCGGGGACGCGGTAACCCAGAGTTGGTTGAACTTTTAGGGGAAAAATGTGTTGGTATAGATGTTAACTCTATGAAGCCCTTGGACAATTTGGGACATCCCATTTCGATTATCCGAGAAGCTGAGGAACTAGCAGCAGAAGCTTTTGGAGCGGCTCATGCATTTTTAATGATTGGGGGCACAACCTCATCTGTTCAAACCATGATTCTCTCCACCTGTAAAGCGGGAGATAAAATTATCCTTCCTCGAAATGTCCATAAGTCAGCCATCAACGCTCTCGTTTTATGTGGCGCTATTCCCATCTATATCGAGATGAGTGTGGATCCAAAAATCGGTATTGCTTTGGGGCTTGAAAATGAGCGTGTAGCACAAGCTATTCAAGAACATCCAGATGCCAAGGCAATCCTAATCAACAATCCAACCTACTATGGAATTTGTTCAGACCTTAAGGGGCTAACAGAGATGGCTCACGCTGCAGGAATGAAAGTCTTAGTAGACGAGGCGCACGGTGCTCATCTGCACTTTACAGATAAACTTCCTCTATCCGCTATGGATGCAGGAGCAGATATGTCAGCTGTATCCATGCATAAGTCTGGTGGCAGCTTGACTCAAAGTTCACTTCTTTTAGTTGGCGATCAGATGAATCCTGAGTATGTACGTCAAATCATTAACCTGACACAGTCAACATCAGCATCCTACTTGTTAATGGCTAGTCTAGATGTTTCTCGTAGAAACCTAGCCCTTCGTGGTAAAGAGTCCTTTGAGAAGGTCATTGAGCTATCTGAGTACGCTCGTCGAGAAATCAACGCTATTGGTGGCTACTATGCCTACTCAAAAGAACTAGTAGACGGTGTGTCCGTTTGCGATTTTGACGTGACCAAGCTGTCAGTTTACACCCAAGGAATCGGTCTAACAGGTATTGAAGTTTATGATCTTCTGCGAGACGAATATGACATTCAGATTGAATTTGGCGATATTGGGAATATCTTGGCCTACATTTCGATTGGTGACCGTATCCAAGACATTGAACGCTTGGTAGGTGCTTTGGCTGATATCAAGAGACTTTATTCTAGAGATGGAAAAGATTTGATTGCTGGAGAATATATTCAGCCTGAGTTGGTGCTGTCTCCTCAGGAAGCCTTTTATTCAGAGAGAAGAAGCTTAACCCTGGACGAGTCTGTTGGCCAGGTCTGTGGAGAATTTGTCATGTGTTATCCTCCAGGAATCCCAATCCTGGCGCCAGGTGAACGGATTACACGAGAAATTGTCGATTATATTCAATTCGCCAAAGAACGTGGTTGTTCACTCCAAGGTACTGAAGATCCAGAGGTCAATCATATCAATGTCATTGAAAGAAAGGAGAACTAAATGGATTTATGGTTTTCTGAAGTTCATACTCCAGATGTGAAATTATCCCTGAGAACAGCCAAACAACTTTACGTTGGTAAAAGTGAATGGCAGGATATTGAAGTATTAGATACACCAGCTTTTGGAAAGATATTGATTTTAAATGGGCATGTCCTATTTTCAGATGCAGATGACTTTGTCTACAATGAAATGACGGTTCACGTTCCAATGGCTGTCCATCCTAATCCAAAGAAAGTCTTGGTTATTGGGGGTGGTGACGGAGGTGTTGCCCAGGTATTAACACTTTATCCTGAACTGGAGCAAATCGATATCGTGGAACCGGATGAGATGTTGGTGGAGGTCTGTCGTGAGTATTTCCCAGACTTTGCAGCTGGTCTTGATGATCCTCGTGTTACTATTTACTACCAAAATGGACTGAGATTTTTGAGAAACTGTGAGGATGATTACGACATTATCATCAATGATGCGACAGATCCCTTTGGCCATACAGAAGGGCTCTTTACCAAGGAATTTTACGGCAATAGTTACCGTGCTCTGAAAGAAGACGGTATTATGATTTACCAGCATGGTAGTCCTTTCTTTGACGAAGATGAGTCTGCTTGCCGCAGCATGCACCGCAAGGTCAATCAAGCTTTTCCAATTAGCCGGGTTTATCAAGCACATATACCTACCAGTCCTGCTGGCTATTGGTTGTTTGGATTTGCGTCAAAAAAATACCATCCTGTCAAAGATTTTGACAAGAAAGGCTGGAAAAAACGCCAGCTTTTCACAGAATACTATACTGCAAACTTGCATATTGGCGCCTTTATGTTGCCAAAATACGTTGAAGACATTTTAGAAGAAGAGGAAAGAAAAAAATGAGTCGTTTATTAGTTATTGGATGTGGGGGCGTTGCCCAAGTTGCTATTTCAAAAATTTGCCAAGATAGCGAAACGTTTAAAGAAATTATGATTGCTAGCCGTACCAAGTCAAAATGTGATGACTTGAAGGCTAAATTAGAAGGCAAAACAAATACTAAAATTGAAACAGCTGCTCTTGATGCTGACAAGGTAGAAGAAGTCATTGCCTTGATTGAAAGCTACAAGCCAGAAGCCGTTTTAAACGTAGCTTTACCATACCAAGATTTGACCATTATGGACGCTTGCTTAGCAACGGGAGTTCACTATATCGACACAGCCAACTATGAGGCTGAAGACACAGAAGACCCAGAATGGCGTGCCATCTATGAGAAACGTTGTAAGGAGCTTGGTTTTACGGCTTACTTTGATTACTCATGGCAATGGGCTTACCAAGAAAAATTCAAAGAAGCAGGCTTGACAGCTCTTCTTGGTTCTGGTTTTGACCCAGGTGTAACCAGCGTCTTTTCAGCATACGCCCTCAAACACTATTTTGATGAAATCCACTATATCGACATTTTAGACTGTAATGGTGGTGACCATGGTTATCCATTTGCAACTAACTTTAACCCAGAAATCAACCTCCGCGAGGTTTCTGCGCCAGGTTCTTACTGGGAAGATGGAAAATGGGTAGAAGTTGAAGCAATGTCTATCAAACGTGAGTATGATTTCCCTCAAGTTGGTCAAAAAGACATGTATCTCCTTCACCATGAAGAAATCGAATCATTAGCAAAGAATATTCCAGGAGTTAAACGGATTCGCTTCTTTATGACTTTTGGTCAATCTTATCTAACTCACATGAAATGTTTGGAAAACGTTGGTCTCCTTCGTACTGATGCTATTAACTTTAACGGCCAAGAAATTGTTCCAATCCAATTCTTGAAAGCCTTACTTCCAGATCCTGCAAGCCTTGGACCACGTACTGTTGGAAAAACAAATATCGGATGTATATTTACAGGTGTCAAAGATGGCGTTGAAAAGACCATCTACATCTACAATGTTTGCGACCATCAGGAGTGCTATGCAGAGGTTGGTTCACAAGCCATTTCTTATACAACAGGTGTTCCTGCCATGATTGGGACAAAATTAGTGATGGATGGTACATGGAAACAGCCTGGAGTTTATAACCTTGAAGAGTTGGATCCAGACCCGTTCATGGAAGCTTTGAATAAATACGGTTTGCCATGGGTTGTGGTTGAAAATCCACAAATGGTGGACTAATGAAGCTAGAACAAGTACCAACACCTTCTTATATCATTGACTTAGGAAAATTAGAAGAGAATTGTAGCATTCTGCAAGAGGTTCAAGAAAAAGCCGGCTGTAAGGTTTTGCTAGCTCAAAAGGCCTATTCCCTCTATAAAACCTATCCCTTGATTAGCCAGTATCTGTCTGGTACGACGGCCAGTGGACTCTATGAAGCAAAGCTTGCTAGAGAAGAGTTTCTGGGGGAAGTCCATGTATTTGCGCCTGCTTTCAAGGAAGCTGACATGGAAGAGTTGCTACAAATATCTGATCACATTGTTTTTAACTCAGAGAGACAATTACGAAAATACGGCCAAACTTGTCGTGAAGTTGGTATCAGTGTGGGTCTTCGCATCAATCCTCAATGTTCAACGCAGGGTGACCACGCGCTATATGACCCTTGTGCTCCTGGCTCTCGTTTTGGAGTAACTTTGGATAAGATACCAAGTGATTTATTGGAATTGGTTGACGGACTTCATTTTCATACCCTCTGTGAGCAAGGGGCAGATGATTTACAAACGACTTTGAAAGCAGTAGAAGACCAGTTTGGTACCTATTTGCACCAAGTTAAATGGCTCAATATGGGTGGCGGACACCACATCACAAGAGAAGATTACGATGTGGACTTACTGATTTCTGAGATTATACGCATTCGAGAAACTTATAACCTTGATGTCTATGTCGAACCAGGTGAAGCCATTGCACTTAATGCGGGTTATCTAGCAACGGAAGTCTTAGATATTGTTGAAAACGGGATTGAGACCTTGGTGCTAGATGCCTCGGCAAGCTGCCATATGCCAGATGTTCTTGAGATGCCTTATCGTCCTCCATTGAGAGATGGTTTTGAAGCGGAAGAAAAACCTTATACTTATAGACTCTCTTCAAATACCTGTCTAACAGGAGATATCATTGGTGACTATAGTTTTGAAAATCCAGTTGAGATTGGAGATAGACTTTACTTTGAGGACATGGCAATCTACTCCTTTGTCAAAAATAATACCTTTAACGGGATTGGGCTACCAAGTTTGTATCTCATGGATAAAGAGGGTGAATGCAGTCTAGTCAAGGCATTTGGTTACCAAGACTTTAAGGAGAGATTATCATGATGGACAGTCCAAAGAAATTAGGTTATCGCATGCCAGCAGAGTATGAACCCCACCATGGGACTCTCATGATATGGCCTACTCGACCAGGTTCTTGGCCATTTGAAGGCAAGGCCGCTAAAGCTGCTTTTAGCCAGATTATCAAAACGATTGCTCAGGGGGAAACAGTCTACCTTTTGGTGGAGCAAGACTATCTATCTGAAGCACAATCCTATCTTGGAGACCAGGTTGTTTATTTAGATATTCCGACAAATGATGCCTGGGCTCGTGATACAGGTCCAACTATTCTCCTCAATGATCAAAGGGAAAAGTTGGCGGTAGATTGGTCTTTCAATGCCTGGGGTGGTGCTGTTGACGGTCTTTACCAAGACTATGAAGCAGATGACCAAGTAGCCAGTCGCTTTGCAGAAGTCTTAGAAATTCCTGTCTACGATGCCAAACCTTTTGTACTGGAAGGTGGAGCTATTCATAGTGACGGTCAAGGAACCATTCTTGTGACTGAAAGTTGTTTGCTCAGTCCTGGTCGTAATCCTCTCCTGACTAAAGAGGAGATTGAAAAGACCTTACTAGAGAGCCTTGGTGCCGAAAAAGTCATTTGGTTGCCTTACGGTATTTATCAAGACGAGACAAATGAACACGTCGACAATGTTGCAGCCTTTGCTGGCCCAGCGGAGATTGTCTTAGCTTGGACGGACGACCAAGACGATCCCCAGTATGCCATGTCTGCGGCGGATCTAGCTCTTTTAGAGACGGAAACAGATGCAAAAGGGCGGAGTTTCACTATTCATAAACTTCCGATTCCAGCTATCCATCAAGTAGTGACGGAAGAAGATTTGCCAGGCTATTCATATGAAGAAGGTGAAGAAGAACGCTATGCTGGTGAGCGTTTAGCAGCATCCTATGTGAACTTCTATATTGCTAATAAGTCTGTCTTAGTGCCACAATTTCAGGACGAAAACGACCAAGTAGCCTTAGATATTCTTAGCCAATGTTTCCCAGACCGCGAAGTCGTAGGAATCTCTGCAAGAGATATTCTTTTAGGTGGTGGAAATATCCACTGTATTACCCAACAAATTCCAGAATAGGAGAAAAAGATGAGAAATGTAACGGTTGCAGCTATTCAGATGCAATGCGCTAAGGATGTGGAAACGAATATCCAAACAGCTGAACGTTTGGTTAGACAAGCTGCGGAGCAAGGAGCCCAAATTATTCTCTTGCCTGAATTATTTGAACGTCCCTATTTCTGTCAGGAACGTCAGTATGAATACTACCAGTATGCCCAGTCGGTGTCAGAAAATACGGCTATTCAGCATTTTAAATCAATTGCTAAGGAACTAAAGGTCGTTTTACCAATCAGTTTCTACGAAAAAGATGGCAATGTCTTGTACAATTCTATTGCTGTCATTGATGCAGATGGAGAAGTATTAGGAGTTTACCGCAAGACACACATACCAGATGACCATTATTATCAAGAAAAATTCTTCTTTACTCCTGGAAACACAGGCTTCAAGGTCTGGGATACTCGCTATGCCAAGATTGGTATTGGGATCTGCTGGGATCAGTGGTTCCCTGAAACTGCCCGTTGTCTTGCCTTAAATGGCGCAGAATTACTCTTTTACCCAACAGCCATTGGTTCGGAACCGATTTTGGATACAGATAGTTGTGGTCATTGGCAACGTACCATGCAAGGGCACGCAGCAGCAAATATTGTGCCAGTTATCGCAGCCAATCGTTATGGTTTGGAAGAAGTTCAACCTTGCGAAGAAAATGGCGGTCAAAGTTCAAGTCTGAATTTCTACGGTTCATCCTTTATGACCGATGAAACAGGAGCTATCTTGACCCAAGCAGATAGACAAGCTGAAGCAATTTTGATGACTACTTATGATCTTGACAAAGGAGCAAATGAGCGCCTGAATTGGGGCTTGTTTAGAGATAGAAGACCAGACATGTATAAAGATATTGTCAGATAAAAAAGCCTATCGTAGGCTTTTTTCTGTAGATACTATAGTAATTTTTGATAATGTCCTAGGATTCTGATAAAATGGGGTATAAGAGGTTTTAAAATTTTTGTATGTCGGATTTTTTTAAAATTGAAATATTTTGAGAGGTAAAATATGATTACAGGCGAATTAAAGAATAAGATTGATCAGCTTTTGGGAAATGTTATGGACAGAGGGAAATGCAAAATCCTTTGACTAACATTGAGCAATTGACTTATCTTTTATTTATGAAAGACTTGGATAGGGTCGAACTTGGACGAGAAAATGATGCTGAATTTCTAGGTATTCCCTATGAGGGAATTTTCCCAAAAGATAAACCCGAATATCGTTGGTCAACCTTTAAGAATTTGGGAGATGCGCAAGAAGTTTATCGTCTGATGTCACAAGAGATATTTCCATTTATCAAAAAAATTTAAAAAGGTGATACAGATGATACAGCTTTTTCACGCTATATGAGGGATGCTATTTTCCAAATCAATAAACCAGCAACCTTACAAAAGGCGATAGCTGCTCTGGATGAGTTACCTACGGATATAAAAGATATTGGAGACATTTACGAGTATCTATTGTCAAAATTATCTCAGGCAGGGGCAAATGGTCAATTTCGTACGCCTCGTCATATCATTGATATGATGGTTGAACTCATGCAACCAACAATTAAGGATATTATTTCTGATCCTGCCATGGGTTCTGCTGGATTTTTGGTTTCAGCTAGTCGATATTTAGACCGTAGAAAAGAAGAGTGGCAGACAAATATTGATAGTGTAAAGCATTTCCACAATACCATGTTTCATGGAAATGATACAGATACCACTATGTTGAGACTTGGGGCTATGAATATGATGCTTCATGGCGTTGAAAATCCCCAAATTAGCTATCTAGATTCTCTCTCTCAAGATAACGAAGAAGCTGATAAATATACTCTAGTTTTAGCCAATCCACCTTTCAAAGGATCTCTTGATTATGATTCAACCTCAGGTGATTTGCTGGCTACAATTAAGACTAAAAAGACAGAGTTGCTTTTCCTTGCCCTTTTCTTACGCACTCTGAAGCCAGGTGGACGTGCAGCTGTTATTGTACCGGACGGTGTTCTATTTGGTTCCTCTAAAGCTCATAAAGGGATTCGTCAAGAAATCGTTGAGCATCATAAACTAGATGCAGTTATTTCGATGCCGAGTGGTGTTTTCAAGCCTTATGCTGGAGTTTCAACCGCTATCCTTATCTTCACTAAGACTGGAAATGGTGGAACGGATAAGGTTTGGTTTTATGATATGAAAGCAGACGGTCTGAGTTTAGATGATAAACGCCAGCCTATCAACGATAATGATATTCCAGATATTATTCAACGATACCATCAATTAGAGAAAGAAACAGATCGTAAGAGAACAGACCAGTCCTTCTTTGTTCCAGTTGATGAAATTAAGGAAAATGATTTTGATTTGTCCATCAATAAATACAAAGAAATCGAGTATGAAAAAGTTGAGTATGAAACAACAGAAGTCATCTTAAAGAAAATCAATGATTTAGAAAAAGAAATTCAAGCTGGCTTAGCAGAGTTAGAAGAATTACTAAAATAGGGAGATGAACGTATGAAAAAAAGTGAAGTTGGGGAAGTGGCAACTTTTATTAATGGATATGCTTTCAAACCACAAGATTGGTCAACTGAAGGAAAAAGAGATAATAAGAATTCAGAACCTTACAAAAACTTCAAAGGAAATTAATTATTATTCTGGAAAGATTGATAAAAAAAGTATATTGTTGAAACTGGAGATATTCTTATTTCTTGGTCAGGAACTATAGGTGTTTTTTTCAGTGGTACGGTAAGACAGCTGTATTAAATCAACATATTTTTTTAAAGTTGTTTTTTTGATAAGCTAGATTTAGATAGATCTTATTTCAAATATGTTGTTGAAAAAGGATTACAAGATGCTCTTAAAAATACTCATGGTTCTACTATGAAGCATTTAACTAAAAAATATTTTGATAATATTGTAGTTTCTTATACTAGTTTTAAAGAGCAACAACGGATCTCAAGTAAACTAGATTTGTTGAGCAACCTAATTTTAATGAGACAAGAACAACTTGAAGAGCTTAATTTGCTCGTCAAATCCCGATATTTCGAGGAGGTGGTTGCATGAAGAAAGTGAAGTTAGGGCAATTAGTTTCTATTCAAACTGGTAAATTGGATGCTAATGCGGCAGTTTTCGGAGGTAAGTATCCTTTTTTTACAACAGCTAAAGAAATTTCAAGAATTAACGAATACGCTTATGACGGTGAGGTAGTTTTAGTAGCTGGAAATGGGGATTTAAATGTTAAGTATTATAAAGGAAAATTTAATGCTTATCAGAGAACCTATATTTTGACTAGTAATTCTAATTTAAGAATGAAATATCTATACTACTTTCTTGATAAGTATATGAAGTTTTACGATACCAATCAATTGGAGGAGTTATAAAGTATATTAAACTCAATAATTTATCAGATGCCCAGATTCCAATGAGGAGTATTTTTTTGAACAAGATAAAATTATTGGAATATTAGAAAAGTTAGATAATGAAATTATTATTAGAAGTAAACAACTTAGCGAACTTTCAAACCTTGTAAAAATCCCTGATTTAACGAGATGTTTGGGGATCCTGTTCTGAATGAAATGGGTTGGGAAAAAAACATGCTTTAAAAAGAATTTGGAATATGGAAAAAGCGGTGGAACTCCTAAAAAGAAATGAAGAAAAAAATATTTTAGAGGACATATTCCTTGGATTACATCAGGAGAACTAGAACATAAATACATTGATGATTCTTTTTGAAAAAAATTACAGAAAAAGGCAATTGAATGTAGCTCTGCAAAAAAATAATTGAAAAAGGTAGTTTATTACTAGGAATGTATGATACTGCGGGTTTAAAATCATCAATCAATACTAAAGTAATGTCTTGTAATCAAGCTATTGCTTTTGCGAAATTAGATGATAAAATCACAAATACTATATATGTTTATTATGTAATTCAAAATCTAAGATCAATGTTATTGAATCAACAAAGAGGTGTACGTCAAAAAAATTTTAACTTATCGATGATCAAAAATATTTCCATCCCCCTCCCCCCTCTTTCCCTTCAAAACGAGTTCGCGGACTTTGTGGCTCAGGTCGACAAATCACAATTGGCAATCCAAAAATCACTAGAAGAACTTGAAACTTTGAAGAAATCCCTCATGCAGGAATATTTTGGCTGATATTCTGTCGTTGTAATTACGGTAATTATTTGTTATAATACTTCAAAGGAGGAAATCAGATGGTAGTAAAAACAAGAAAACAAGGAAATTCAATCACCATCACCATTCCAAGTGAATTCAATATTCCAAGTGGTGTTAAATATGAGGCAAAATTGTTACCAAGTGGTGAAATTATCTTTACTCCCGAAGAGTCTGGACATCAGATTTCTTATGTCTCTGATGATGCTTTTGACTTAAATTTGGACAAAATTTTTGACGAATACGATGATGTTTTCAAAGCTTTGGTGGAAAAATGACAGTCTATCTAACAGAAAGGCAAATTGAGAAAATCAATGCTTTAGCAATTCAACGTTATTCACCTAATGAAAAAATTCAGACGGTTAGTCCTTCTGCCTTAAATATGATTGTCAATTTACCAGAACAATTTGTTTTTGGCAAACCTCTTTATCCAACAATTTTTGATAAGGCAACGATACTTTTTTTGTCCAATTGATCAAGAAGCATGTTTTTTTGCCAACGCTAATAAACGAACTGCTTTCTTCGTTTTTGGTGAAAATTTTTGCAGTTGAATGGTTATCGTTTTTTTCTGTAACAGTTGAAGAAGCGGTCGATATGTGTGTAACTATTGCAATAGAATCCTTAACAGATGAAAGGTTAGCTAGCTACACCAAATGGATATCTGAACATTCATTTAGAGCTAATGGCCAAATTTAAGCTTGGATATTTAAATCCTATAAGTAAAAAATAGATAAACAGACAGTATTAGAATTCTGTAATTCAGAAAACTAATATTGTCTCTTTTTATTGAAATAATGAAAGTGAGAAAATATGGAAACAAAAGTGACAATCATCATTCAAGAAATGCTACCCCTTTTAAACAATTCACAATTACTAGCATTGCGGGAGAGTTTAGAGCGCCATTTAGTGAATGGTGTAAATCAACAGAAGTATACCAATAATTCTTTGTTAGCCTTGTTTATTACTGCTAAACAGGTGGAGGGGTGTAGTGCAAAAACCATTCGTTATTATCAAAGGACCATTGAAAACTTATTTACAAGCATAAAGCAGTCTGTAACACAACTGACAACAGATGATTTGAGAAGTTATCTAGCACAGTATCAGTCAGAAAAAGATTGCAGTAAAGCAAATTTGGACAATATCCGACGCATCCTGTCTTCGTTTTTTGCTTGGCTTGAGCAGGAAGAATATATCATTAAAAATCCTATTCGACGGATTAAAAAAATAAAGACAGAACAAACTGTAAAGGAAACTTATACGGATGAACATCTTGAAATCATGCGTGATAATTGTGAGAACCTAAGAGATTTGGCAATGATCGATCTACTAGCTTCAACAGGAATGCGCGTGGGAGAACTTGCGCAGCTGAATCGCTCAGATATTGACTTTGAGAATCGTGAATGTGTAGTATTTGGGAAAGGTAAAAAGGAAAGACCTGTATATTTTTGATGCTCGTACGAAAATCCATTTAAAGAACTATATCAATAGCAGAGAGGATAATCATCCAGCTCTTTTTTTGTTAGCTTGCTTGGAAAAAGCCCAAAAGACTTGGAATAGCTGGTGTTGAGATTCGATTACGAAAAATTAGGTCAAAAAAACTTGGAATTCAAAAAGGTTCACCCTCATAAATTTAGAAGAACACTAGCGACAAAGGCAATTGATAAAGGAATGCCTATCGAACAAGTTCAAAAGCTTCTTGGACATAGTAAAATTGATACAACCCTAGCCTATGCCATGGTCAACCAAAGTAATGTCAAACATTCCCATCAGAAATTCATTTCTTAAGTGCAAATCCCTGATTTAACGAGATGTTTGGGGATATTTTTGATAATCCACAGTCTAAATTAGAAGATCATATTGAGTTAAATCCTAATAAGAAAGAACTGCAAAAATTTTAATGGCAATGTTTCGTTTTTACCAATGTCAAACGTTAGTGAAAATGGGAAAAATTGATTTATCTATTAATCGAAATATAGATGATGTTCGTAAGGGATTTACTTTTTTTAAGGATAATGATGTAATTGTTGCAAAAATTACGCCTTGCTTTGAAAATGGGAAAGGTGCTCCAGTATTTGGACTATTGAACGGTGTGGGATTTGGTTCAACTGAATTTCATGTTCTTAGACCCAAGAATACAGTAAATACAGTCTGGTTATACCATGTAACAATGCTTTCGAAATTTAGACTTGAAGGTGAGAGAAAGATGACAGGAAGTGGAGGCCAGAGAAGAATTACCAAGGATTTCATTAATAATTTTAAGCTAAATATACCCCCTCTTTCCCTCCAAAAACGAGTTCGCAGACTTTGTGGCACAGGTTGACAAATCACAATTTGCTTGTCAGATGGCTATAAAACTGTGGAGAATTAGCTTAAAATCTAGTATAATATAGGTATCTATATATTCAAAGTGAGAGAAAAATGGGAAATTTTTGATTTTCTTTTTAAATAACAAGGAGTATGAATCTTTTTCAAAACCCTGTGTAGAAGCTGAAAAATATGATTGGGACATCTACTGTAGCGACAGCATTCATGGCTCGTCGTGCCTTGGAGCAGGCTGTTCATTGGATTTATAGTCATGATTCCTATTTGGAAGCCCCCTATCGTGCTACCTTGTCTTCATTGGTGTGGGATGATGACTTTAGAGAAATCGTAGATCCAGAGCTTCATAGTCAGATGGTTCTCTTGATACGTTGGGGTAATCATGCTGCTCATGGTGGGGAGATCAAGGAACGCGAAGCGATTTTAGCTCACATCATTTGTACCAGTTCGTAAACTTTATTGATTACTGCTATAGCAATGAATTTGTGGAACGTTCTTTTGACGAGACATTATTGCCACTTTCAGAGAATGTTAAGAAAAGAGAAACACCGCAAGCCATGGTGGAACTGCAAGACAGTTTACCTGTTATGCCTGATTTTCATGAACAAATGGCTTTACAGTCTTTGGAAGTTCAAGAGAATTATACAGAAAAACGTGAAACTGCTGCACAACGGCAAGAGGTTCCTTTCCACATCGATCAGTTATCTGAGGCTGAGACAAGAAAACTCTTTATTGACATTGATTTACGTTTAGCAGGTTGGACATTTGAAGAAAATTGTCGGGTAGAAGTCGCTATTAATGGACTGAAACACGGATCAGGAACAGGTTATTGTGATTATATCCTTTATGGCAAAAATGGAAAGATTTTAGCAATTATTGAAGCTAAAAAAGCTGCAGTTAATCCAGAAGTCGGTGAGGTACAAGTCAGGGAATATGCTGAAGCGCTAGAGGAAAAAATAGGTTACCAACCGATTTGTTTTATTACAAATGGCCTCAAGCACTACATTCTTGATGGTGTAAATCGTCGCCAGATTGCAGGTTTCTACTCTCAAGAAGAATTGCAATTATTGATGGACAGACGGCATTTGCAAAAACCACTGGTGGATATTTCTAGTAAAATCAGAGACGATATTTCTGGTCGTTATTACCAAAAACATGCGATTGCAAGTGTTTGTGAGGCTTTTTCCAACAATCGTAGACAAGCTCTTTTGGTAATGGCAACTGGTTCTGGGAAAACTCGAACAGCAGTCTCTCTTGTTGATATTCTATCACGTCACAATTGGGTCAAAAACGTCCTCTTTCTAGCTGACCGAACATCTCTTGTAAAACAGGCCTATGATTCATTTAGGAAATTGCTTTCAGATCTTACAGTTTGTAATTTTTTAGAGGATAAAGCCGGGGCAAGATCAAGTCGTATGGTATTTTCTACTTATCCAACCATGATTGGAGCTATCAGTGATCAGGAAGAAGTCATCCAACGCCCTTTCACTGTTGGCCACTTTGATCTTATTATTATTGATGAGTCTCACCGCTCTATTTATCAAAAGTACAAGGCCATTTTTGATTATTTTGATGCTAGAATCGTAGGCCTAACGGCCACACCTCGTCAGGATCTCGATAAAAACACTTATGGATTTTTCAACTTAGAAAATGGTGTTCCTACCTATGCTTATGATCTTGAGAAGGCTGTTGAGGACGGCTACTTGGTATCCTATCATTCAATTGAAACCAAGTTAGAATTACCTACAGATGGGCTTCATTACGATGATCTATCCCAAGAGGATAAAGAATATTTTTGATAGCCAATTTGAAGATGATAGTCTAGAAAAAGACATTGATGCTGGAGCTTTTTAATTCCTTTATTTTTCAATAAATCTACAGTTGAGATTGTTCTAGATGAACTAATGACGAGAGGAATTCAGACAGCTTCAGGGGATGAGATTGGAAAAACGATTATCTTTGCCAAGAATCATGACCATGCAGAATATATTAGAAAGATTTTCAATAAACGTTATCCTGAAAAGGGGAGCGACTATGCTCAAGTGATCGATTACAGTGTTAAACATTATCAGACCTTGATTGATGATTTTAAAATTAAGGAGAAATATCCTCAAATTGTAATTTCAGTTGATATGCTTGATACAGGTATTGACGTCCCAGAGGTTGTCAATTTAGTCTTTTTTTCAAGAAAGTACGCTCAAAAACAAAATTTTGGCAAATGATTGGTCGTGGAACCCGTCTCTGTAAAGATTTGTTTGGACCTGATCAAGATAAGGAAAATTTCTTGGTATTTGACTATGGTGACAACTTTGAATATTTCAAAGCAGATCCGAGAGAAGGTAGTGGAAGACATATTGTTCCATTGACACAGCGTTTGTTTAATATCAAGGTGGACTTGATTCGTGAACTGCAGGACCTTCACTATCAAGAGGATCCATTTGCAAGAGAGTATCGTCAGCAACTTGTCTCAGAACTTCATAGGCATGTAGAGGATTTAAATGAGTTAGACTTTAGGGTTCGTATGGTCTTAGATACGGTTTATACCTATAAGAAATTAGAAAATTGGCAAAATCTTACAACGATTTCATGCGAGCAACTTCATAGTCATATCTCCCCTCTCATGTTTGATGATGATAAAGAAAATGAAATGGCGAGACGATTTGATTTATGGATGTTAGAAATTCAAGTCGGACAACTAACCTCTAAGCCATCAAGGACCCATATATCTCAAGTCATGAAAACTGCTCAGGCTCTTGCTTCTGTTGGCAATATCCCTCAGGTCTTTGCGCAGGCAGAAATTATCAGGAAAGTACAAGAACCTGAATTTTGGGAGGAAGTAAGTTTGTCTGAACTTGAAAAAATACGCCTTTCTCTAAGGGATTTATTGCAATTCTTAGATAAAACGAACCGAAAGGTATATTATGTCAATTTTGAAGATCGAATTCTTTCTACTGTTTATGAAACCACTCCTTATTTGCAGGTAAATGATCTTCGATCCTATAACGAAAAAGTTGAACATTATTTGAAAAGCTCATTTTGGATGAAGAAGCAATTTCTAAATTGTACCATAACAAGAAGTTGACTGCACAAGATTTATTAGCATTAGAAACTCTATTATGGGAAAAATTAGGAAGTAAAACTGACTATCAGCAACACTATGAAAACAAGGCTATTCCTAGATTGGTGCGGGAGATTATTGGTTTGAATAGAGAGGCCGCTAATCAAGTGTTTTCTAAGTTCTTGTCAGATGAAAAGCCTTAATGCTAAGCAAATTTCTTTTGTGAAATTGATTGTCGATTATGTCGTTGAAAAATGGGTATATGGATAAGTCGATGCTGACACAAGAACCGTTTAAATCTTATGGATCCGTACAAGTACTATTTCAACATCAAATACCAATATTGAGGAATATTGTCCAAACAATTGATTTAATCAATAATCGCGCCGAAGAAGTAGCTTGAATATAGAAAGAGAAGCACCATGCAGACACAAGAAGAAATGAATGTTCTGGTACCTGAAAAACTAGCGGAAATTGAACGTGATTATGATGTTACCGTATTGTGGGCAATTGAGTCTGGCAGTCGCGCTTGGGGCTTTTGATGTGCGTTTCATTTACAAGCATAAGCAAGATTTTTTTATCTTAGTTTGAACGATCATCGCGATGTCATCGAACTACCAATTGACGATACCTGGGATGTGAGTGGCTGGGATTTGGACAAGGCTTTAAAGTTGCTTTATAAGTCAAATCCAACCCTCTTTGAGTGGTTACAGTCGCCAATTGTTTACCAGCAAGACGAAGGCTTTTATTGACCGTATCCGTCCGCTTGTTAGTCAGTATTTTTTTCTGAGAAAAAGATGCTCCACCATTACTTGAATACTGCTAGAACTCAAATGAATAAGTATCTTTCAGGAGACAAGGTCAAACCTAAAAAGTACTTCTATGCTCTGCGTCCAATTTTAGCCTGTCGTTGGATAGAAAAATATCATTCTGTTCCACCAATTTTATTTGATGATTTAGTGAAAGAATTGCTTCCTGATGAAATGAAAGAACATGTATCTAGTTTGCTTGATATCAAGATAAATGGGCCTGAAGGTATGGAAATTGAGCCCATTAAGCCCATCCAGGACTACATCATCAAAAATATCAAAGAACTAGATGATTACATCCAAAGTGTTACCGAGGAGAAGAAAGACTGGGAAGCTCTTAATCAATTTTTCCTTGAAGAATTAAGTCGCGACTGAGGTTAGATATGGGAAAATGGACATGTAGATGT
>BNJV01002894.1_pt1 | contig 86465 bp, 128 predicted proteins | sample 8540591 | NCBI WGS metagenome assembly BNJV01 (sample SAMD00202457, study PRJDB9452) | human saliva metagenome | host: Homo sapiens
ACAGAAAATACTTAATAAACATAATATTAACAATCTTAACTTTTTCATATTAATTACCTACTCTTTCTCTCAATTTCTTTAACTGTTCATTTTATATCTTGAGATTTTTTTCTCTATTTATTTCAGGTTTTTAGCATATTTACACCTTCATCAGGATTTATATTCTTATATGGATTATTTCTTGGAACATTCATAAGTATTTGTTCTTTCTTTGTTTAATCAAATCTTCCTGTTTTTTAAAAGGTATTATCATAGTTTTTCTTTGTTACCATCATTATTAAAAATACAGTCTTGATTTTTTTCAAATTCAATCATTTTTCTTACCATTCTTTAACTAACTCTTTTTAAAAAAATTCGTAATCTTTTTTCTCATTTTCAGTGCTTGAGAGTATACCAAAAGTAAAATAAATATCCTTACCTATTCTATTTACATAATCTTTCTCGGAAGGATAAGATTTTTGAAAAAAATAAATATGCTCTCCTATTTTTATTTATATACTCATTTGTTCCATCTATTACTCCAGTCATTAAATTTTTCATTTTTCATCTAATCTAAATCCCAAAGGAAAACCTATTTGTTTTTTTCTTTATCATATAAATAGTAACTAACCAAAGATCCATATCCTCCAAATATATCGTCACTATCATGGTTATATTTCTTTAATGTTATATTTTTCTGGCAATAATATTTTTTTCTTCCTTCCAATCTCTACATATTCTTTCTTTCTTTCCAATATTTCTTTTTAAATAATTTTCATACTCCTTTTTATCAAGAACTATATAAATTCCTTGTGGATCTTTTTTTAGTTGCCTTAGGCATTCCTGTCATCATACATCCATGATCCGCACAGAAACTTGCAAGGGTAAAACAAGAATTTAAACAAATTATTGATACTATTATCAATAATACAAACTTCAAACTTTTCATATTATTCACCTATCTTTTTTTCTTAAATTTTTCTAAATAATCATTGATATTTAACTGTTTATGGAGTGTCCCCAAAAAAATTCAGACTATTTTTTTAAACAATTTCTTTGTTTCCTTTCTTTATGGCTTTCTTCGTATTCATTTAGACTTATAAATCCTATTTTACTGTGTATTCTGCTATTATTATACCATATTTCTATATACTCGTACATTCCAGTTCTTAAACTTTCTAAATTTTTCAAATTTTTTTCATTATGTACATATTTTTTTCAATGTTGCATGGAATGATTCTATACAGGCATTATCGTAAGGATTCCCTTTTCTGCTGTATACCTTTTTACTTCTCTTGTTCATAATCAAATTCCTTTCCTTAACTATATTTTTAATAAATAGAAAACTAGTTTTTCAATTTATTTGTCCAAGGTTTTGGGTACACTCCAAATTTTTTTCCATAATTTCAGCCTCCTTAAAAATTTTTTTATAAAGAATGGACAACCTATATATTTTTTTATTCAATTATTTCCAAAACATCTTTTTAACTCTCGTCTTATTTTTTTAGGTTGTTCTTCATCCCTATACCCAAAACTTACCATCACAGAAACTCCATACACATTCAAGTCAAGAAGGCCCATATCCGACAAATATTTTTCCAATTGCTCTTTATTAAATCCTTCAATCGCACAACTGTCAATTCCTAAATAAGCCGCAACTGTCATCATATTTCCAAGTGCAATGTAAGTTTGTTTTGAAGCCCAGTCAAAAAGTGTTCTTTCATTTTTCCAATAATTTTTAAATGTTCTTTCTGAAATTTCGTAAATTTATCTTTCACCGCTTCAAATGCTTCATCAGAAACTTTCTTCAAGTTTTTCCAATTATCTCTAAAATATTCACTATCTCCAGTAACATCTTTTCTTGCCAAAATTATCACAATTTCAGTTGCTCCATTCAAGCTATTCAAAGCTCCCCAAGCAAATTGTCTAAAATCATTTCTCATTTCTTCATTTCTTAAAAGTAAAAAAATTTCCAAGGCTCCATACCAAATGAACTCGGTGACAATCTCGCACTTTTCCAAAAATTGTCTTCAAATCTTCATCAGACACTCTTTTTTTCCGTACTAAATTTTTTTACAAGCATATCTTTTTATTAAACACTTCCAATATTTCTTCATTTTTTTGTCATTTCAATCACTTCTTTCTATTATTTTTTTATTTTTTTAATTCTATATTCATCTCAAAAAAATTTTTATTGATTTTTTTATCTTCTCCATCACATCTTCATCAAATTTCCCAGCTCTAAGCATTTCAATCTCAAATTTATACGGCGGAACTTTTTTAGCCTTCTTATCATCGCTCAAAGCCACATAAGGTGTTTCCAAAATCTTAGGCAAATGAGAAAATTTCTCAAAATGTGCAATTTTATTCAACACTTCAAATCCAATATATCCAAAACCAATATTTTCATGTCTATCTTTATGTGCTCCAACAGGATTTTTACTATCATTCAAGTGAATTACTGAAATTCTGTCAATTCCAACAATCTTGTCAAACTGCTCAATAACTCCTTCAAAATCATTCACAATATCATACCCAGCATCATGAACATGGCAAGTATCAAAACAAACACTAAGTTTATCCTTTCAATTTCACACCATCAATAATTTTCGCAATTTCCTCAAAACTTCTCCCAATTTCCGTACCTTTCCCAGCCATCGTCTCAAGTGCCACAGTCGTTTTCTGATCTTTTGTCAAAACTTCATTCAATCCTTCAATAATTTTATTAATTCCAACTTCTGCACCTTCTCCAACATGAGCTCCAGGATGAAGCACTATTCTAGGTGCACCTATTGCATCTGTTCTTTCTATTTCCGTTCTCAAAAACTGCACTGCAATCTCAAAAGTTTCAGGCTTTACCGTATTTCCAAGATTTATAATATACGGAGCATGAACAACAATGTCATTTATATCAATACCATTTTTCTCCCATAAGTTTAAGCCCAGCTTCAATATTCAGTTCTTCAATTGACTTTCTTCGAGTATTTTTGCGGTGCTCCAGTATAAATCATAAAAGTATTTGACCCATAAGAAATAGCTTCTTTCACAGAACCCAGAAACATATCTTTTCCGCTCATTCCCACATGCGATCCAATTTTAAAAATTTCTTTTTTTGACATTTTATATTTTTTTCCCTCTCTATATTTTATATTTATTCTAGTTAGTTACAAATTGTCTTTCTTATTTTTATTTCATCAATTTTTTTATATCTTTATCCATTTCTAAACACTTTTCTTTATCTATTTTCTAATTTACTTGCTTGTTTTTATTTGCTAATAAAATTTACACTCAAAACGGATAAATATCATATCTAAAAATTTCTGTACTTATTTCTCTTATCTTGCTTGTTAATTTTTGAAATTTTTTTGTATTAATTTCTCTAAATTCTTTCATTTTTTTCTTCATCGTTCCAATAGTCTGAAGAATTAAACAAAAAAACATATAATCTCCTAGAGGATCGAATTTACCTACACTAGAAAATATACTCCATTTTTCTTATTTCATCTTTTATTTCTTTTCTAATGTCTTCTTGCATTTTAATCCCTTCATTATATATTACACAATTAACTGCATATAAATAATTTAATAAAGATAATGAGTGAGATTCTTTTCAATTCTTTTCTTTTTCTTAAATTTTTTTCTTAATTCCAAAAAAATTCTTCTATTATTCTCTTCAATTCTAAATATTTTTTTCCATATTATAATTATATTTTTTTCTAAATCTATTTAATTCTTATAGATTATCTTCCTAATTCCTTTATTAAGTCTTTTTGCAATTTCATCATCTGGAACATACTTTTGTTATAAATTTAGGCTCTCTTTCTGCCGTTTTTAAAAAAATCTTTGTAAAACATCTTTTTGCAATATTGTCGTATATTTTTTTATATCCAGTTTCTCCGACAATTCCTTTTTGCAATTCAAGATAAGACGGCATATCGTCCCCATAAGCATCTTCAAAATCTTCTCGCCCTTCTGGTTCTGCTTTTTTTCCACTTCCTTTTCCAGCATTTCAAAAATTTTCCAAATATTTCCTATTCGCATAATTCCACCAAAAAAATTAGCACAATTTAAAAAGCAGTTCAAACCATTCTACCAAATTCTCAGCGATTCTCCCGCACTCAAGCGGAGAAATCAAAACAGACAAATCCAATACTGCCATCTTCCAGCAAAACATAAACCCCAGCTCCACCATCTTCGGCAAAAAAACCTTTCCATCAATATTAAATTCATAATCTGGATATTCATCTTTCACCGATAACAATTCTTTAAAATCCAATGCAAACAATGCTTCTGTTTTTTTCTCAAATCTTCATTTTCTAAAAACCATTTTAAACAATTCAGCTTGAGTATATTTTTTTGATTTTTTTGTTAATTTTTTTGTATTATCAAACATAAAATTCTCCATTCTACAGATTTTCCAGTTTCTCTCTCATTTTATACAAAAAAATATCCCTGTTGCCACACTTACATTCAACGACTCAATATTCCCATAAATTGGAATAATTGCCTTTATATCTGAATTTTTCTATCAAATATTCAGACACTCCGCCACCTTCATGTCCAAAAAAATAAACGCATTATTTTTCCCGTAATTCAATTTTTTTCATAAGAAATCGAATCTTCATGTAAAAGCTGTCGCTATTTTTCAAGTAATTTTTATCATTCAAAAAAATTTTACGATATTTTTCAGGTGTTTCGTAAATTATATTTAATTTAAAAAAATTCCACTCATTGTGGCACGTACTGTTTTTAGGATTGTAAACATCTACAGATCCTTTTTGTCAAAATTAAATTTTTGAAAATTCGCAGCAATCATCGTTCTAATAATTGTTCCAGCATTTCCTGGATCTTGAACATCATCTAAAAATTACCACATTGCCTTTTACATCCTCAATCGTATTCAAATTTTTTTAGAATACAAAAACATTATCCCTTGACTATTTTTCCTGTGTTGAAACCTCATCAAACAGATTATCCTTTAAAATTGTCAAATTATCGTGCTCAGAAATCCCATATCTTTCATCAAAATATTCAAACTTCGATTCCTTTTACAATAATTTTTATTAAAATTAATATTCTCATTTAAAAAAACTTTTTCCCCTTCAGCCTTAAAAAAATGCTGTTTTTCATCACGATACTTCTTTTTTTATCCAGCTTTTTTTAACAATTTATAAAATTTGTTATCTGAACTCGCTATTACATCTCTCATTTTCTATTTTTTTCACTTTCTATTTTTCTAAACTTAAAAAAATAATATTTTTTTATTAATATACTCGAAACATATTCAAAAATTAAACTATTAAAAAAATCATATAAATTTTAGGATTTGGGTAAAATAGTCATAACTTTTTAAGTTTTTGTTTTTAAACCACTTTTTATTACAACAAGGGGTCAAAGCCCCTTGCTAAAAATAACTATTTAGTTTACTTATATCCTAGTTTGATTTTTAAATAATTCAAATATAATCAAAAAAATTATTTTTTTAAATTCTTTATAAATTTTATTTTTTTATCTCTTATTGTAACTCCATCACTTGTCTCAATTATCTTAAAACTTTCTGGGTCTGCACCTTTAATTTCCCGATCTTCAATATACACTTTATTCTTATCTTTTTGCATAACCAAACATTAACTGTACAAATGATGAAGTATCAGACCCCTTCTACTTTGGCAAAAAAACTTTATTTGGATTTAATTCATCTAATCTAAATGCGTCAAAATAATAAACTCCATTTTTTTATCTTGAAAATAACCCGCAGACTCAGATTCATACGAATTATCAGCATTAGAATATTTAAAAAGAATTTGTATCAAAATTTAAAGGAACTATTTCATATACTTCTTTACCAGCTTTATTTTTTTAACACATAAACTTTATCTTTAGTTTTTTTAAGAAATAAATAATATCTTCATTATTTTTTTAAAGTCACGGCCCACAAATTCAAATCCATCTGGACTTTATACCTTTCATTTTATTTCCATAGTAATAAACATTGTTTTTTTATCTCTTGAGAAATTCATCATTCAAAACCTCAAAACTATTTCTATCTGCACCTGCTATTTTTTTCAAGTCCCATTTTATACAATTCATTTTCGTAATACACGTTATTTTTTTATCACGAAAAATAATTTCCCGAATAACTAAATGTTTCAAAAGTTTTTAGAATCTACTTTAGGATTTTTTTACAACAGCTGTTTTTACACTTTTTCAGCTCACCAGTTTCTTCATCAAATACTGCAATAAGTTTATATATTTTTTTATTATCATTTAAAAAAATTGACTGGTAAATTTGGTCTGTTAACAAGTCTTGTAACTTTAAATCCAGCTGAACTTATATCATTTAATTTTTCTTCCTCGTAATAAACATTTTTTTCTTGTCATACGAAAAAGCCATTTTCTTCTCCAATAGCAAAACTGTTTTTTTATCCACATCCTGCAACTGCACAACATTGTATCCTGCATAATAAACATTATTTCTGTCTTTAGAATAATCACTATTTTTCCATTACTTCAAAAAGTATCTTTATCAGCATTTTTTTATTATTTTTAAGATAACCAGCTTCCTTATACGGTGTCATCACATATACATTTTTATCATCTTTTTCCATAAACAACCATACTTGGACTGCTTAAATAATTTTCTATTATTTCAAATTTATCAGGATTTTTTTATATTCACTTTTTTTCTCCCAAATAGTAGACTTCATTTCCATTTTTTTAACCAAATTACTATCCAAAACTTTAAAATCTTTTTTCATTTATTTTTCCCAAGATTTTTTAACATCTCCAAAAGTAATAATACAGGTTATTCTTATCTCTAGCATAATTTGTTTCAGGAATTCTTCTAAAAGTTTGAGGATCTGCATCTTTTTATAATGTCTACTGCAGCATACACATTTCTTTATCATCCTTTGAATACATTCCATCCTCAATTATTTTTAAATGTTTTTTTGGATTCGCACCTTTTAATTTTTTTCTCCTGAATAATAGACCGCATTTTTTTGTCTTTTTGCATAACTATGGTCTCCTTCCAGAACTACAAATGAATTTACATCTGCATTTGAAATTTTGTCTGAATCATAATACACATTTTTATCATCTTTTTGAATAATATTCATTCAAAACTTTTTATTGTTTTTTGGATTTGCTCCATTTATTTTTGTGAATCCATTCATTAATTGGTCTATAAACATTATTTTTTTATCTTTTGAATAATACTTGGCAGCACTTCAAAAGTTTTACTGTCTACATCTTCAAACGATTTATTTCCTGAAAAAAATAAACACTTTTTATCATCTTTTTGCATATTTTATCATTCAATATTTTTAAATGTATTCAAATCCACATTTTCAACTTTAAATTCTGAATCATCTTCTTCACTGTATTTGTAATAAACTTTCATTATCCTTTTTCACATATTCTGCCATTCCCTAAATTAGCTAAAATAAATACTCCAACAATAATTTTTAAAAAAATTTACTTTTCATAAAAAAATCCCTCCAAATCCTTTTTTTAAATAATTTATTCAATAGACCTATTTGATAACTTAATTTTTTTATTTCACGAGAGGGCAAAAAAACCCTTGCTTCAGAACATTTGTTTTTATTAAATTCTAAGTTTTCAAACAAAGTCTAAATAAACGCTTAAAAACATTTAAAAACCCTTCAAAAATTGAATTAGATAATTAAAAAAAGAATTTTAGCAGGATAATTATGATTTTTCTAAATTCTTTTTTTAAAAGCAGTTTTACTAAAAATATAAATAAAATAATTTTTTTACTTGTCACTCACAATCATTTTTTTATAAACTCTATTTTTTTATCCTTAACTACAACTCCCTTCATCTTCCAGTACGACAGTAAAACTTGACACATCCACCCCTTTAAATTCCTTATATTTACAATAAGCTCTATTCTTATCTTTGGAATATCCATATCCAAATGCTTTTAAATGTTGGAATATCAGCCCCTTCTAGTTTAATAAAGGCATTCTGCACATCCTTTGCTTCCGAATTTAATAATTTTTCCATAATCAAGATAATAAATCCCATTTTTTTATCTTTAAAATAATTACTCGTATCTTTATTTGCTATATCAAATGAAGCACTGTCAAAATTTAAAGGTACTATCTCATAATCTCCTGTCCCAGTTTCATCTTTCCAAAAAAATATACACCATTTTTTTATTTTTTTACAATATCTGAACCGACAAATTTAAATCCTTCTGAACTAATATTCTCAATTTGTTTTCCAAGATAATAGACTCTTTTTATTATCCTTTGCAAAAAAATTATCCATTTCGACAAAAGCTGTTCCTATCACTACCTTCGACCTTTTTTTCAGTTCCTTCTTATTCATATCATAATAAAAAAACGTTGTTCTTATCTCTGTAATAACTCCCCGTGTATTCCTTAACAAGTTCAAAGCTCGGAGCATCGACTTTCACATTTGTTACATTAGACAATTTTATATTTTTTTCAAATTATATCTTTCATCATCAAATCCATAAGTAAATTTATACAAATTCCTGCTGTCTGTCAAAAAGCAATTTTTTTCAGAATCTCCAGAATTAACAGTTAAATCAATAATTTTTAAATCCTTGTGGACTTATTCTGTCTAACTTTTTTTCCATAAAAATAAACACTGTTCTTATCATGCGAAAAGCCATTTTCTCCAATAGTAAAACTGTCTTTATCTACATTTTTCATTTGTACAACATCAGAATGCGTAAAATAAATATTGTTTTTTTATCTTTTTGTATACATACTGTTTTTTTCATTACTTCAAAAGAATTTACATCTGCATTTTTTTATTATTTTACTTGAATAAGTTTCATCAAATTTTTGAAATTGCATATACATTTTTTATCATCTTTTTCCATAAATAAAATTTGGAAAGTTATAATATTTACTCAAAAATTATTTCAAAAAGTTTCTGGACTTTTTATATTCAATTTTTTTCCCTTCTGCAAAAATTCTATTTCTATTTTTTTACCACGTCAATTCCATCAGAATATAAAATTTTTAAGAGTTTTATTGTCAATTTTATCAATTTTTACTTCCCGATAATAAAGATTATTTTTTTATCCTTTGAATAATACGTTGTTTTTAGGAAGCCTTTCAAAAGTTTTTGAATCTGCCTCTTTTATTTTGCGTCCTCCAATAAAGACACTATTTTTATCTTTTGAATACATCTGAACAATATCACTAGGCTCTAAAATAACTTCAAAAGATTTTGCATCAGCTCCTTTTATTTTTTCACCAAGAAAGTAAACATTATTTTTATCTTTTCCATAAGCTACGTTTCCCTCTATGGCTTCAAAAGTAGCTACATCGACATTTTCCATCTTTTGTCCAAAATTCAAAAATACATTTTTATCATCCTTCAAATAAACCTGATTTAATATTTTTATCGTATCAGGATTCGCATCCTTTATTTTATCAGAGCCACTGTACACATTATTCTTGTCTTTTGCGTAATAATCAGGCATTATTATCTGAAATGTACTTTTATCAACATCGTATATCGGTGTTCCAGCATAATAAATATTATACCTGTCCTTTGAATAACTTTCATCAATTGCTTCAAAACTGTCCAAATCCTGAACATATTCAACTTCAAAAAAACTTCCTCCAATATACAGTTTACCATTATTTCTAAAAATACAAAAAGTTTATCCTTATTTTTTTGTAAAGTTTGAAATCCTTTGGATTTATCTCCATTTTTTTCATCATAATTATAAATATTTTTTTATCTTTCCCATTGACTTCCCCAATTACCTGAAAAGTCTTAACATCAGCATCTTCTAGCTTCTTGTCAATACAAAAAAAACATTTTTTTACTATCTTTCCCATAAATATCATTTAATTTCACAAATGTCTTAAAATCTGCGTCTTCCACTTTTCTTTCATCAGTCTGCGATATTTTTATCCATATAGTAAACAGCATCATCTTTTTTTATATACTCAGCCATTCCCAAATTTGCCAAAAGAAAGACAAGCACAACAATTTTAGAAAAACTTATTTACCATAAATTTCCTCCAGAATAAAAAAATTTTACTTCTTCTATTTTTAATTTAACTGGCAATTTTTTCCCCACCTAAAAATATGATAATGAATATGTAAAAACTTCCTGTCCGCCATTTTCTCCAATATTAGTTATAACTCTATAACCATCTTTATCTATCCCTAAAATTCTTGCCACTTTTTGCCACAGTCAACTGCAGTTTTTCAAGTAACAAAGCATCTTCTTCAGTTGCCGCATCCAAACTTTTTGATTTCCTTTTTTTGGAATTACAAGCACGTGAACTTTCGCCGCTGGATTTATATCATGAAAAGCCAAAAACTCATCATCTTCATACACAATATTTGCAGGTATTTCCTTATCTATTATTTTTTTAAAAACTGTTGACATAAAAATCACTTCCCTTTTTTATTTTTCTTATTATTTTTTATTTTCAGCAAGGGATCTTAATCCCCTTGCCATTTTTTTAAAAAGTTACTGCTATTTTTAACATTTACTCATTACTGTTCAATTTTTCCCAACTCTTCTAGCATGTCTGCCACCTTCAAATTCGGTATTTATAAAAGTTTCAACACAGGCTAATCCCTAAGTCTTCTCCCAAAACTCTAGCTCCCCAAAGCGATTATATTTGCATCATTATGAAGTCTTGAAAGTCTTGCCGTATATTCATTGTGACAAAGAGCAGCACGAATTCCATTTATTTTTATTTGCAGCAATAGAAATTCCAATTCCAGTTCCACAAATTAAAATCCCAAAAATTCGCCTCTTTATTTATAATTTTTTTACTAACTTCCTTCGCAATATCAGGATAATCAACTGAATCTAATGTATCAGTTCCCTACATTTATAATTTCATGCCCTTTACTTCTAAGCGCCTGCATAATTTTTATTTTTTTAAATTCTACACCCTGCATGGTCATTTCCAATTACTATTTTTCATTTGTAAAGCCTCTCTTCTTTATTTTTTTATAATAATTTTTAAATTTTATTTTTCTTAATCTTTTAAAATATTTGTCCTACCAAATTTTAAATATATATTTAAATTTTCCCTTTTTAAACAATGAATTTTGTAATTATACAAATATTTTTATTCAATTATTTAGTAATTTTTCTCCAGCAATTCATTTGAAATTCTCTTTAATTTCCCATTTTCATCCACAAAAAAACATTCACAGTTTCAGCCTTTGCCTTTAAAAACTCCATCTAAATTATACATTTCATAAGAAAATCTAATCTTTAATATTATTTATTTCCTCAATCTTTACAAAAATCTCAATTTCCTCATCATACTTTGCCGAATTAACATATTCAATATTCAGTGTCTTTACTGGCAAAATAAATCCCATATCCTCCATATTTTTATATGGAAAAACATCCCTAAAATACTCAGTTCGTGCCATTTCCATCCATTTCAGATAATTTGAATGGTACACAACTCCCATTTTATCAGTATCATAATAGTAAACTCTAAGCTTTAAAAGCTCTTTTTTTCCTTAAGTTGCAAGTTTTCATAAATTCACTCCTTGATTATTATAAAATCTAGTGTTATTTTTATTTGAAATATTTTTCAAACTTACATTTCCTTAACTTCAATTTTTTATACTTTTTTTATCTTTTTTTCCCAATTGATGACATAAGAACTCTAAGTGCTGTAATGATTCTTCCATTTTTTTACCAATAACTTTTTCCCATATCCTCCTTTGTCACATTAATTGTAATATCTACAAACTTCCCTTTTTTTCATTACTTTCAATCGTATAACTTTCAGTCGAATCCAATAAATTCTCAATCCAAAAAAATCTACAGTTTCAAAATACTTGCTCATTTATTTTTTTCCCTCCATTTTTTTATCCAAAATTTATATTTTCTTACGGTTATTATACCATATTTTTCAATATTCTTATCAAATTTTGTTTTTTTAAATTAAGTAAAAAAATTTATTTATTAATTTAATATTTTTCAAAATAATAAAGCAAAAAAATATAATTTTATTACAGTTGATTGGAGTATTTTTTTATGTTATAATATTTTTTTGATTACTTAAATAAATCAAGGCTAATATGAACTTTAAAAAGGAGTTACAGATAATGAATTTAGAAAATGATCTCGATGACAAAAAAATACGATAAATAATGAAGCAAATGCTGATAAAATCGCCTCTACTTCCCTTGGAAGCGCAGTTTGTGAAACAGTTTTACCATCGGTTCCACTTCAGCCATTAGAAACCATTGAAAAAAAGCATACAAAAAAAATATCGTTCAGCACTTTGGACACCATTTGTGCGAGCCTTTAAAAGGAATTTGAGATGGTAAAGGATGGAGATAGAATTGCAGTGGCTATTTCTGGCGGGAAAAAGACAGCCTCTTGCTTTCAAAAGCTGTTTCAAGAATTGAAAAAGAGCCAGCAGAACTAACTTTGAAGTGGTTTTTATTTCAATGAATCCAGGATTTAATCCCTGCTAATTTAAATAATTTGAAAAAAAATCTAAAACATCTAAATATCCCGTGTGAAATTTATGATGACAATATCTTTGAAATTGCCGAAAAAATCGCAAAAGACTATCCCTTGCTATATGTGTGCCAAAATGCGTCGTGGCAGCCTTTATACAAAAGCAACTTCACTTGGCTGCAATAAACTTGCACTTGGACACCATTTTGATGACGTTATTGAAACAACTCTTATGAGTATGTTTTATATGGGAAAATTTGAAACAATGCTGCCAAAATTAAAGTCCGATAATTTTAATATAGAATTGATACGTCCCCTATTTTATGTTGAAGAAAAGGCAATCATAAAATGGGTGCGAAATAACGGAATCCTTCCGATGAACTGCGGCTGTACAGTCGCTGCCGAAAAGAACTTCAAGCAAGCGCCGTGAAACAAAGGAATTAATTGCACAACTTGTAAAAAACAATCCAGACATAAAAAAACGTATCATTCAGTCAACTCAAAATGTAAATTTAGAAAAAAATACTAGGCTGGAAGGATTCAAATGGAAGATACTCGTATTTAGATAATTTTTTTAAAAAGAAAGGTAAAAAGTAAAATTATGGAAAAATAAAGAAAAAAATATAACAAAGCTGGGAATACATTATTCAAACAAAAAAAGAATACATTGATTTTATCAACAAAAGTCATTGAAGCTTACGACGGTTTTAGGAAATGTTAGAACACTTGATAACCAGAGCGGTCTGATAAAAAAATTCTTACAAATTCATATCTTTTTAGATGATATGGATAAAGCGATTGAAACGTTAAAACAAAAATATCGAAATGGAAGTACTAGAAAAAAAGAGAATGGCTTGGAGTGTTATAATTCCAAGCCTTTTTATAATTCAAATATAATAATCGAAAAAAATAGCTTATAAACTAAGATTAATTTATTTACACTCTTTTTTTCTTTTTTTATCTTCTACATTTTTTTATCATCAGCCTCTGATTCAATTCCAGAAACTGACTTTTTTTAAATTCCCGAATCATTTTTTTCCTATAGCTTCTCCCAGTTCAGGCAGTCTTTTAGGTCCAAAAATAAGTAATGCACCAAGTATCAGAACTATTAATCCTGGTGCTCCTATATCTCGAAAAATTCCCATTTTTAATCATCCCTCCTTTTTTTGTAGACATATTTACAAACAGAAATACTCACTTCATAAAAGTAAAGATTAATGGTGCTGCCATTGTTAAATCGCTTATAAAATCAGCTGGTGTCAGAACGACTGCAACTACCAGCAAAATAAAGTAGCCATATCGCCTGTTTTTTATTAAATATTGCGGTGTCAAGATATGCAGCGAGGTTAGAAATGCCACAATAACGGGCAATTCAAATATTACAGCAAGCGGTAATGATGTATGTAATACAAATGTTAAATAATTATTTGCTGTAAGCTGAATATTAAACAAATCTTTACCAAAAGATAGTAAAACATTTAGTAAAGCAGGTGTTACTATAAAAAATCCAAAAGAAAGTCCTGTAACAAATAATATAAAAGTTGCAGGCACATAAGATAAAATTGCCTTGGCTTCCTTTTCCTTAAGAGCAGGACGAATAAAAGCCCATATCTGATAACTTGTAAAAGGCAATGTCAAACTAAAAGCACATATTCCAGCCAACATTAAATAAATGCTCAAAATATCATTAGGCCCAAGAACTATGAGCTTCTGCTTAAATGAAGCCGTCAGTAATTTGTAAATATCGGAGCAAAATATCAAACTTACTAAAAAAAGCCGCAATAAAAAAAATATAATTGTAATAATGAGTCTTTTTCCTAAATTCGCTCAAATGTTCCACAAGCGTCTGTTTCATCAATTTTAGTCATTCTATTCCTTTCCGATATTTTTATCTTTTTAAAAATTTTTTTATTTATCTTTTTCTCTTTTTTTATCAATGTAGCAATCACGATAATCACAATTAAAAATTAATTGACTAATAAATACTTCCATATTTGCATAAATTCCCAAAAATTTCCATTGTAGGTATAAAATGAACTACGTGTAACGGTAAAAATCCCTACAACTTGAAGCATGTGAATACTTGTTCCAAGCATTTTTAAATGCAAGGAAAGTAAATTGTCCACGTAAGTACAAAAAAACACTTGATGTATTTTTTTATTTTTTTGAAGAAGCATATATTAAAAACAAGTGCAATTACAATTAATATCAATACCGCACTTACAATACCGATAATCAAATTCTGCAATGAAATTAATGGTAAAAATTCCTACATAAAACAATATTGTTTCTGCTCCTTCTCTAAATACCGCAAGAAAACTAAGTACAAACATTGAAACAAAACTTCCTGTACTTAATACAATATCCATTTTTCTGTCAATATAATCTTTCCAAGATTTTAAGGATGATTTACTATGCAGCCAAAATCCAATCCCAATCATCATTATAACTGCAAAAATTCCTACAAATCCTTCCAGAATTTCACGGTTTGTTCCTGAAGATACAGCAGGAAATAAAGCCTGAAGAGCAAATGCTATTACTACACTTGCAAAAATTCCAGCAGCAGCTCCTGTATACACCCAACGCAATCCCTTTTTCTGATTTGCAGCTTTCAGGCTGCTTACTAATGCCAGAACGATAAGAAGTGCTTCCACACCTTCACGAAGAAGTATAAACATCGCATCAATAAACGTATATTGTGCTTTTGTATCAATTTGTGATAATTCTGTAATTAATCCTTGTAATTGTTCCTGATACTCTTTTTCGATACCTTTTACCATTATTATTGGAGTCTGTGTTTCCACTTTTGTATATAAAGCTGAATTTCTCGTACTTACATCGCCTTCAACCGTAGGCCATACCTGAATAAACTCTTTCACTTTTGACTGACCTTTAGATTTATTTCCATTTTTAAAGGCTTCCAAAGCATCTTTCAGCATATCTACAGCTTCTTTTAGTGTAATTGTGCTTGAAACATTATTTTCTATCTTCTTGCCATCTAAATAGTCTTGTATTGTTGATTTTAAGTCATTAAAAGAATTGACTGTATTGTCATAATCAAATGGCTCCACTTCCATAGAGCTTCTCAAAAACGACATCCCAGTTTCCACTTTTCCATAATAAGAAATACTTCTGCTTCTTATAAAACTTTCATTTCTTGTCCATACGCCATTAAATTTCAGATATTCTTTTTTTCATAAGTTCCACATCTTTAGATTGAATTGCCTTTTCCAGCATATCTAAAGCAGGATTCATTCTTGACTGGAACTTTTTCTTTTCTGCATTATCGTCAACAGGATTCTGCTCCTTTTCAAAAGCTAGCAGTGCTGTTGTAACTTCTCTCAGGTCATCTTCTGACAATACAGCTTTTTCTTTATTTAAAAGTTCCTGTACCTTTTTTCCCTTTCGTAGAATCAGCATTTTTTTAACCTTTTTAAATTTCATCTCTTACTTCGGAAAAAAGTTTTTTTGCTTCATTTTGGTTATTATTTTTTATTGCCGTTGTTGTGTCTGTAATTTTTTTATGTAAAGTCCACTATAACTTTCTTCTGCAATAATATTAACGAAGAATAGCATAAAAGCACAAAAACAGCATTGTACTTATTTTTTTATTCAAATAATTTCTGCCCAATGTACTCTCCCTTCTTTATCCCTCCAAAACATGCAAAAAAATTCCTGTTCCGACATGAGTAATGTATTCATTCAACTTATCATCGTTTCCTAGGCTATTCTGAATCTTTATAAATTGATCAGGATGTTTTTTTGGAAACATATAAATAACAGTCCCGCATCAAACTGTCCGCTCACTTCATCTATTCCGTTAGAATACGAAAAAGGCACGACGTGCTATTTTTAACGTCAGCTTTTTTTGGCGAGATAAACATGTGAATCAATTGGTAGAACTGGTTTCTCCATCTGGGCCTTTTTTTATTTATGTCAATTGTTGCAAATTCATCTGTTTCTCCGAATGGAGCCCCACTTTCCTTATACCTTCCAAACGTATTTTCCTGCTCCTGCAAATTAGTTCTATCCCATGTTTCAAGATGCATTTGAATACGCCTTACAATAAGAAAAGTCCCATTTTTCAGCCAATTATTCTTATCATACCAGACAACATTTTTAAAATCATTATTATTTTTTGGATTTTCCGTTCCATCTTTAAATCCAAAAAGATTTCTTGGAGTTTCTTTTCCATTTCCAATAGGCAAAAAGCCAGCTTGAGTCCATTTTAAAGTAATTAAGGCACGTCCTTTACGAACAAGATTTCTCACAGCGTGAAATGCCACCTGAGCATCATCCGCACAAGCCTGAATACAAATATCACCGCCTTTATACTTGTCCTTTATCTGATCTCTCGGAAAATGTGGTAAATCCTTAAATTCTTCCATTTTCTTATTATCTCACTTTCAATTTATCTAGAAAAGACGGACTTATTCCAAAAGTTATTGTCAGACGGTACGGATTTAATCCCACTGTTTCTCCTGTATCTATCGGAGGAACTAGATGATTTGCAAGTTCTGGTGCTACAAGTTCACCCTTCATAAGTTTTTCAGAATAATCTGTCCAGTCCTTGAACATCTGTTTTATTTCTTCCTTGTCTGTAGAATGTAAATCTAATACCGCAAAATAAACATTTTTCTGAACAGGAGTAGCAATTCCCGACTGATGTTCTCCATAAAATGAAATTTCTTCATTTCCAACAACTTGATTTGCCTTGCCACTAAACATATTTGCAAAAATTGCACCCGCTCCGCTCGCTCCAATTGCAGCACCTGCTCCAACCATTCCTGCTTTTTTCAAAAAATCACGACGTGATATTTTTTTATCAAACCATTTTTTATCATTTTCATCACTCATTATTTTACCTCTTTTTATACTGTAAGTTTTATTTAGATGTGTTCAATAATCTAAATGTTAATTTTTAACAAAGGGAATTAATTCCCTATTTAATAATAGTTAAACATATTAGTTACCGAATAAGTATATTATTTCTTAGGAGTTGCGTCTATTACAATTCCCATTTGCGATAAAGGTTCTCCAAGTTTAGTAACTGCTTCAGCTAGAGCTTTTGTATCTTCTGGCTTCAATTCTGTGTACAATTTATAATTTTTGTCATCTGTCATATATTTGTCAAGAAGTGCATTTACAGCTTTAAATTCAGTATCTAAAGTTGTTACGAGCTTTGCATCTTTTTGTTCTAATTTAGGTCTGAACAGTTCAAAAATTTTCTGAGCCCCTTCGATATTTGCTCTAAAGTCATATAAATCAGTATGTGAGAACACTTCTTCTTCTCCAGTAATTTTTTGAGTCGAAACTTCATTTAACAGGTCAATCGCTCCTGTAACCATTAAATCAGGTGTTACTTCAATTGTAGCAATTTTTGCCTTTAGTTCCTTAATGTCGTTTACAAGATCTTCTGCGTATTTTTCAGTTCCTTTTGTAGTGTTTTGTTCCCACAATATTTTTTCAATTCTATGAAAACCTTTCCAGCCTTCCTCATTTTTAAATTCTTCCTTGAAGTCCACAAGACGATAATCTATCTTAATATCCGATTCTCCAAAACTTTCAGCGATAGGCTCAGATCTTTCATAAGCCATACGGATTAGTGGATAAACTTTTTTAGCTTCGTCTAATTTCCCAGTCTTTAATAATTGTGCAAAATTTTCTGTATCCTTTAAAAGCATATCAATCTGACCTTCAACATACTTTTTATATTCAGAAGTTTCCTTGCTTAAATCAGTTTTCCCTTGTTCAGCTGTCTTTCCAGCTGTTGTACCAGCCTTTCCACCTTCCTTTGCTCCAGTATCTTTGCCACAGCTTATCGCCATTAATGCTCCAATAAGCAATAAAATTCCCATTTTTTTCATAAAAAATTCCTCCCAATTTATATTTGCTATATTATACTCATTATTTTTATTATTTGTAAAGTAAAAAAATATTTGATTTTACAAAAATTTTTTTGCTAAAAAAAATTATTATGTAACTAAAAAAAGTCCTCCACAATCTAGAGAACTTTTTATTTTTTTATTTCAATAAAAATATAGACAGTTTAACCTTTCAAAATCCCAATAAAATCAATAAATCCTTGCACAGAAAATTCTTCTGCTCTAGCCAATTCTGTTTTTGCCAACTTTTTTTCAAGCATTCTTTTACAAAATCTTTTTGAAAATCCTAAATTCGATAAATTATTAGAAATACTTTTTCTCTTATTTGAAAAATGCTTCTCTCAAATATTTAAAATATTTTTTTCTTCTGAAATTTGACTTTCATATTTTTTTATTTTTTTCAAAAATTTTTTTATTCCTAAAAATGCTGAATCAACTTTTTGGAACAGGATCAAATTTTTTTCTTTTTGGAACAGTAAATAAGTATTCTGTTTCAGCGTAAAATTGAACAGCATGAGTAAGCAGGCTCATATTTTTTTGCTATGAGGCTGTGAAGCAATCCGTTCTGCCACTTCCTTTTTGTACCATCAAATAAATTTCATCAATATTTTTCACGATATTCAAGCAATTTATTAATAATTGGCGAAGTTATGTAATATGGAATATTTGCTACAACTTTCACATCTTTTTTTATTTTTTTAAAAAAATCTTTCAAATCTGCTTCCATAAAATCCTGATGAATCAACTTAAAATTTTTCCTTTTTTTCAAATTTTTTTACTCAAAAACGGAATTAAATCATCATCTATTTCAAAAAGCAGTCAAAAAAATTTAGAATTTTTCAATTAATTTTTTTCTGTTAAAAAAATCCTAATCCTGGCCCAATTTCCAGAACTTCCGTTTCTTTGTCAAGATTTGCCACATTTAAAAATTTCATCCGACAAATTACTGTCATTCAAAAAAATTCTGCCCATACTTTTTTTAGCCTTATGACTTTCATTTTCAAAATTTTTTTATCTCTTTTCTTATATTTTTTTATTTTTTTCCCTTCAATTTTACTCCTTACTCAAATACTGATGGTTCAGCAACTCCTATATATTCCAAATTTCTATAATTTTTCATTAAAATCAAGCCCATATCCAACAACAAATTCATTTGGAATTTCAAATCCAACATATTGCACATCAACTTCAACTTCTCTTCTTTCAGGCTTTATCTAAAAAGTGTGCAAAAGCGATATTTTTCTTAGGGTTTCTGCTTCCCAAAATTTGCAATACTTTTTTTAACGTAAATCCTGAATCAATAATATCTTCAACTACCAGAACATTTTTTTCCCGCTAATCGTACTTCTCAAATCCTTTAAAAATCTTAACTTCTCTAAAACTTTGAGTCCCTTCCCCATAACTGGAAGCCTCAATAAAGTCAATTTCAAGCGGCAATTTTATTTCCCTAATCAAATCAGCCATAAACACAATAGATCCCTTCAATAGCCCTATCACTATTAACGGCTCATTTTCATTTTTAAAATCTTCAGTAATCTTTACTCCCAGTTCCTTTACCTTTTTTTCTGAAGTTCTTCCTTCGTAATCAACTGTCTTTTTATTCCAAATTCAAAAATCTCTGTTCATATTTTTCCTCCCTGTTATTTTTTTATTTCATTCATTTGTAAAAATCTAAAAAAATCTAACAAACACAGTTTTATGCTTGATTTTCTTATCTCTCTTCGCTCCTTGACAAAGAATCTTAGTTCTTTGTGATTAATAAATATTATTGCTGTTTAATATTACCACTCTCATTTTTTACAATTGCCTAATTTACATTTTTATAATTACTTATAAAATTCCATAACCTTTAGTCAATACAGTGGACTACTCCCGCTTTTTAGAAGCATAAGACTTCTTGCTATCTTTATGATTAAATAAATATTATTACTACTCAAATTTAATAATACCCTAAAAAAATTTAAAAATTTTTTTAATTCGTACTATTGACTTTTTTTAATTTTTTTGTGCTATAATATTAATGTCAAGAGAAAGTTAAACGATGTTTAACAATCTCATGGCTGTATAGGGAATTTTGTTTTTTTGAATAAAAAGACCATTTTTATGAGATAGCCCAAAAAAACATTATTTATTTAATTTCCCTATATAAAAAGGGCTATCTCATAACTCAGAGTTAATCTATTTTTGCAAGATTTATAAGTATAGTCCTTTTAATTAAATCTAATTCATTTAGATTTTTTATTCCAAATTTTTTTATTAGATGTTGCTCGATCTCTTATTTAAATAAAAAAACAAATTTTTTTAATTATAATTCTAAATCTATACTTTATAACTTAAAAAGTAATACTCAAACAGTCGCTTTTTAATTTAAAAATCACCATTTGAGTATTGATTTATTTCTATTTGAATCACTATTTAACTTTTTTTCTACTAATTTTTGCAAATTCAGCAGGGTTGTTTAATGCTAAGTCTGCTAAAACTTTTTCTATCAAGTTCAATTCCAGCTTTTTTTAAGTCCGTTCATTAATCTTGAATAAGAAATTCCGTTTAATCTTGCAGCAGCGTTAATTCTGATAATCCACAATTCACGCATTTTTTTCTTTTTTTCAATTTTCTATGTTCAGTTGCATAAGCCATAGCTTTTTTTAACTGCTTCATTAGCTTTTTTTATAATTTGTTTTTTTATGGCTCCTCTATAACCTTTTTGCTTCTTTTTAAAACTTTTTTTATGTCTTTTTCTTCTAACTATTCCTGTTTTTACTCTTGGCATATTTTTTTCCTCCTTAATATTTTTAGCCGTTTTTCTGTTCTTTATTTATTTTTTTAGAACTAACTTCTGTCAATCTTTAATTTTTAATTTTTTTCAAATAAAAAAAGCCGTTAATTACTGTTTTTAAACTGCTTTTTTTAATTTTTATCTTTAAATAAAAAAAGTTGCAAATTTTGCTAAATCACTTTTTTTCAAAAAAATATTTTTTTAAAACAATTATTGGAATTATCTTCCTTCTTGTCCAGCCAATACTTTTTTTGATTTTTTTCTTTCAGCACCTTTTTGGAGCGATTGCGTCTTGTCCTAGACGTTTCTTTCTTTTTATGAGTCTTTTTTTAGTTAAGATATGGCTCTTTCCAGAGTGTCTTAAAGAAATTTTTTTCCACTTCCTGTAACTTTAACTCTTTTTGTTCCTTTATGTGTTTTCATTTTTTTGGCATTTTCTTTCCTCCTAAATCACTTTTTCACTTTTTTTAAATTTTGCCTTTATTTTTTTAGGCGATAATAAAATAAATTTTTTTTGAATTTGCTCTTTTTCCGTATTTTTTTCTCAACTGTCGCAATTTCTTCAAAATGACTTGCAAACTCATCCAATACTTTAATAGCAGATTCTGCATGTAATCTTTCTCTACCTGTAAGTCTTAGGCTTACTTTTTACCTTATGCTCTTTGGCTATAAATTTTTTCAATTTGAGAAATCTTTGTATCCTTGTCATGTTCATCAATATGAGGTTTAATTCTAATCTCTTTAACGACAATATTTTTTTGTTTTTTTCTTATTTTTCCTTGTCTTTCTTCGTTTTTCTCATACTTGAATTTTTCCATAGTCCATAATCTTTACATACAGGCGGTGTTGCATTTGGTGAAATTTCAACTAAATCCAGTTCTTTTTTTCTGCCGCAAGTGCCAATGCATCTCGTGTAGACATTACTCCAAACTGCTCCCCATCATCACCAACAACTCTAATTTCTCTCACTCTAATTCGCTCATTCATTCGTGGCTCATCAGATCGGTTATTCCCTCTTATAAAAAAACACCTCCTAATTTTTTTACAATAAAAAAACAAGATATAAGAAACCTTGCTCAATAGTTATTATAAAAAAATTTTTACAATGAATAAAAAAAATAATTACATTATTGTAAAAAAATAAATAACTAATTACCTAACTCATCTTCAACAAATAGAATTAAAATATTCTATTTTTACTTAAAAAATTAATTCAAAATATAAATATAACTGATGGAAAGGTGAGAAACAATGTTTCTACTTCTAATTTAATTACTAAAAATAGTTTATCATATTTTTAGTATATTTTTGCAAGGAAATTTTTGAAATTTTTTTACTCCATATTAATTTTTATTATGCCATTTTCTGGGTAAATCTATTAATATTTCTGGTTTTTTTACCAATCCATTCCTTCTGAACCTCACACAACTAAAAGTCACAGGGTTCTAAAATCTTTAAAAAAACATTTAAAAATTTTTCTAAGAAGTTTGATAGCTTTACACTACCCTTATTCTTTTTAGGCGTGTTCAGCTCACCTCTATTGTATAGGACGCTTAAATCCACAACTTTACTTTTTCCTTAATATGTTTAATGCTCCGTTACAATCTGCATTTATGAGTTTACCTGTGCTTGTTTGATATAGTCCTCTTTTTTTATTCTTTTTTTCCACTAAATATATATTCTTGCAAATTTTCTTCATCATATATTGAATTTCATCTCCATCAAAGAAACTTGCTTTTTGATGTATAACTCTCTTCTTGCGTTTAAATTCTATTCCATATAGTTTACATAGATATATTAATTTATCTCTTAATTTTTCCATATGGTATATTTACAAAATTTTTGATTATTTATACTCCCTATATTTGAATTTCTTTGAAAATTCTCGTTATATCCCTAAAACTAGTTTTTTTCCTATATCATTATTAAGACAATAATTTATAATTATATTCTTGCTGCTTTTGAAAGAAAATCATTTATACGATTATTTCTCTTTCTAGCTATTCTCTTTTTGCCTTAATGTTATATGCTCTATCTTTTGTTTATCTTTAATGCTTTGTAATTTTGCATTTGTCTTGTTATAGTATTGATTTATTGATTTTTAATTTTCTACCATCTATTATGAATGATGCTCCAGCATCTGTAACACAAGTACATAGATTATTTATGCCTAAATCAATTCCTAGTGCATTGTTTTTTTATTTAATTCCCTTTGAATTTCTTCTACCTCATAAGTATATTGAATTTCAAAGTATCTAGAATGTTGTTTTGGTATTATTCTAATTTCTTTTATCTTCTTGTCTTTTTAATACTGGTGGTAGTTTTATTGCGATTTCCTTATGTGTCTTTCTAAATGAATTTGAATAAGGAATAATCAGCATATCGTCTTTTAATCTAACAAAACTTATAACAAGAGTTGTAAAACCATCTTTATCAAGATAATTAGGTAATTTTTATTTTTACCATTATATTGACCATTCTTAGCAAGTTTTAAAAGTCCAAAAAAATGATTTAAAACTTCCGTCTACTTCTTTTTAGAATTTGCTGAGCCATATTAGAATTTAATTTCTTGTAATTTTTCACTATTTTTTTAAGCATTTTTATAGTTTTTCATTATAACTTAAATACTTTTTTTATTTTTGAAAATAGTGTTGTCTAACATTATATATAGCTTCATTAGTTAAGTTCTTGGCTATATGAGATAAATGTTTTTAAATTTCTAAACTCTTTTTACTAAGATGTTTTTACTTGTTGTTTTTAAAGTTAAATACATAGATATCACCTCCTTTTTCATCAGAGATACTATACCATGTACTCTACATTTTATCTGTCAAAAAAGTAATATCTTTTATTTATTTTTAAATATTTTTAAAGTTTTTAAAACCCCACGATAGTGGGAAGTGTCGTTCACATAAGTGCGCTACTACTTATGCAGTTCTCAAAGATTTTATATCTTATAAACTTCTTGTTATCTCTAACAAGCACAGACTATATCTTATCCATAGCACATAATGTACCTTAGGCGAAACCACTTCCAATACCAATCGCTTGTATTGTACTCCCCTCACGAGGAATAGTCGTTGAACTTTCCTTTTCAGGCTTAGCTGCTGATTGTCTATTATCATAATGTTTAGGATTTAACCTTGCACTATCTAGTATATTTTTTCTGCTTTCGCCACCATCACACTTATACCATATATTATTACCTAGGTATTATGTTGTGGTCATACTAGCTTTAAGAGTTCCCAGCTATTCAGTTTCTTTGTTGCACGGTTTTGCTCCGTGTCTACATACAAGTTTCCCTATATGCTTACTAAAATTTTCGTGCAATTCATCTCACGATTAAAGTTGCGAGTGTTCTTGCACTATTTAATAAAAAAATCTTCTATATTAATACCATTTTTGTTCCAAATAATTTTTCAAATTTCTCTTTGATTTCTTCATTAAAATGTTTATAGTACAGCCAAAATGTATTTTTCGATACTACTTTTAATAAATTTTTATAATCAATTCATAATCAAACTCTACTTGTGCTTTTTTTCTAAAAGCATTATAATAGTCATTTCTATTTTTCATTTTTTTATTATTGTTATCGGATAACCATTTTTTTCATCAGCTCCAAATTCATCAAAAAGCCTTCCTGTCCGACCCATTTCCCATCATTAAACGGATGTATTTTTTTCAAATTCTGCATGAAATTTAGCCACTTTTTTTCAATTATATTCTCTTTACTTTTTTTAAAAAAATTATCTATAAGTTCTTGCAGTTTTTTTCTTCCACCTGATAAAATGGAGTTGTCTGAAATTTAGCTCCCAATATTATATTATTTTTCCTGCTTAAATTTTTCCCCTATTTTTTTAAAGTCATCATTCAGCACTAAAGCATGAAATTCACGTATAATCCCTAACCGATAATGACTCTTTTTGTCTTTAAAACATCATTTAAAAAAATCCAGTGCATATTCCTGCCCTTTTTACTTCATTATGTTCTTTTTAACGATTTTTCCCTTTATTGTTACCCCATATTGAAGAATTATATCCGTTTCACGCAAAGTTAAAGTATTACCTTCTATAGCATTTGAATTATATATAAATTCTGTCTTCAAATAATTTTGAAGTTTTTTTCAAAAATACTTTCATTTAATGGACGTTCCTTATCTAAAAATTCTTTAAAAAAATTTCAATCATTTTTATTACCCCTTTTCCTGCAAAATATTCTACAATATTAAGTATATCAAAGATTTTTTTAGAATACAATTAAAAAGATTTTTTTATGGACAGAGCAAAAAAATTTGACTCCAAAACCTCCTCAATTCCCCTACCTATAAATTATACCCAATCTTAAAGTGCTATTCAAGAAAATATTCAAATCTTATTTTCTAAAAAAATTCTTATATTTTTAATTCAAATGAAAAAAATATACACATATAACTTTAAAAAAATAAATTTTTTGGAGTATAATAATATAAAAAAATAAATTTTTTTAGAAAAGGAATAAATTATGAAATATATTTATAATATTGACGGGTTAAAAAAAATCACGATGAAAATAGTGCATTTGAAGAAAAAAATTGGGAAAAAAAGGCTCAGAATTTATTTGAACTGGCGATTCATGGGTTTAATGTGCCTGATTTTTTTCAGTAATTACTAATAGATACTTTTAAGGAAGTTATACTGGATGAAATAACAGAATATTGTAAAAGTGAAAATAACAGATTGGGATAGTGTTTTTTTGAGGGGAGATAGCGAAGAAAAAAATTGAAAAATATAATTAAAGTTATAAAAAAAATCATAAGATTAGGGAAGAATTTAAAAAGGAGATTGAAAAAATTGTAAAAGATGGGAGCTATTATGCTGTCAGGTCATCTTCAATTGAGGAAGATAGCAGTAATTTTTTTCATTTGCTGGACAGTTTGAAACATACCTTTATGTGAAAAAAGAAAATATGTTGGAAAAAATAAAGGAAGTTTGGATTTCTTCATTTTCAAATCATGTTATGAAATACAGAAAAGAAGGGAAAATAAATAATGAAATAAATGTTCCAGCAGTAATAATTCAGGAAATGATTAATTCTGAAAAGGCTGGAGTTGGATTTAGTGTAAATCCTGTTAATGGGGATCATGATGAAATTGTTATTTCTGGAACTTTTGGATTAGGGACAAGTATCGTGGATGGAGATGAGAATGGGGATCTGTTCATTTATAATAAGGAAACTAAGGAAATAAAAAAAGAAATAGGGATTAAGAAGGTAAAGCAAAGCCTTGATTTTGAAAATCATGGGATAAAAAGTTGAAGAAATAAATGTTGAAGATGAGGTTTTTAAATGATGCTGAAATTACAGAACTGGGAGAAAATATTATAAATATTGAAAAAAATATTATGGAAAGCCTCAGGATATGGAATGGGCATTTGAAAAAGGGAAAACTATATATATTGCAGTCAAGACCTATAACTACATTGGAAAAAAACAGGCAAAAAAACATATAACACAATAATATGGGATAACAGCAATATTGTAGAAAGTTATCCTGAGATTACGTTGCCACTCACATTCAGCTTTTATAAGAAAGGCATATTCTGATGTTTATAAAAGATTTTTCAGAAATAACCGGAGTTCCTGCTAAAGTTGTGGAAAGTTATCAGGATGTTTATGATAATATGCTTGGATTGCTGAAAAGGGCGGGTTTATTATAACTTGATAAACTGGTATAAACTTTTGATGCTGTTTCCAAATTCTAAAGGCAATAGTAAATTTATGGAACAGATGATGGGGGTAAAAAAAGGAATTGTCCGAAGAAAATCTGAATGAGAATTTGCTGGAAGCTGAAGGGAAAAATGACAGGATGGGAAAAAAATTTAGAAATAAACTGGAAAAAAATCTAAAGGCTGGATTTACCTTGTTTATGAATATGTTCCTTATTGAAAAAAAGGCTGAAAAAAATTTTTATAAAATTATAGATGAAAAATCTTAATGGGGAAAAAAAGTGATTTGAACAAAAAAAATATAAAAGAACTGAAAAAAATATTACAAATTTCTTGAAAATAAATTTTTTAAAAAAACTGGGAAATACCAATTATAAATGACTTTCTTGTAATGGTCTGGTTTGGACTTTCAAAAGAAAAATGGCTGAAAAAAATATAAAGGAAGATTTTTGAAAAAGGCACATAATACACTTATTGCTCAAGAAGGAAAACAGTATGATCAGCGTTGAACCATCGAGATACATAAAAAAATGAGCCAGATGATAAAAAGATGATAAATCTTTGCAAAAATGAAGTAAAAAAATATTATAAATGAAAATAAGAAATCGCCTGCTGACATAGTTAAATTAACCCAAAATGCAGAATTTAATTCTACTTTGAATGAATATATGGAAAAAAATTTGGGGACAGGACAGTTCATGAATTGAAGCTGGAGGCGTTTACGTTGAAGGAAGAGCCGATGTTTCTGATTAAGATGATATATTCTCTTGCGATGGCAGAAGATGTTCAGGAGCATAGTAAAAAGAAATATATTGGAAGAGCAGAAAAAAATTTATAGCGGCTTAAAAAAATAAATCCTTTAAAAAAATATATATTGAAAAAAAGTCTGTATTTTATGCAAAAAAATTTATACGATTAAGGGAAAATTTGAGATATGAGCGGACAAAAAGTTTTTTTGGAATGGTAAGAAAAAAATTATGAAAAAAAATGGGAGAACATCTGAAAGAAAGTTGCCTTATTGATAATGAAAGAGATATTTTTTTATTTGACTGTTGATGAGATTTTTTTGGACTTGTAGATGGATCTATAATTGACATTGACTTAAAAAAATCTTATAAAATTTGAGAAAAAGAAGAATATAGAAAAGTATGAAACTTCAGCAATTCTTCCCTGACAGATTTTTTTAACAAGAGGATTTTTTTGGGAGAAAATTTTTGAATATGAGGATTTGACAGGGAATTCTCAGCTGGATGAAAATACTTTGAAGGGGACTGGATGCAGTAAAGGAATAGTAAAAGGAAAAAGTAAAAATTGTTTTAAATCCTATGAGTACAGAAGTTGAAGAGGGAGATATTGTTGTTACAAAAGTCAACTGACCCAAGCTGGGTTATGGTATTTCCTTTATTAAAGGGACTTATCGTGGAAAAAAAGGAAGCCTTTTTATCCCATAGTGCAATTATTTCACGTGAAATGAATATTCCCTGCCATAGTAGGAGTACAAGGGGCAACAAGTATTCTGAAAACAGGAGATATGGTTCAATTTGACGGAAGTACGGGAATTATTAAAAAAATTGAATGGTTGATTTTTTTATTAAAAAAATTTAAAAAAATTACAAACAAATTAGGAGGAACATAATTGAAAAGTGAAGTAAAAGAAAATAAAGTTGATTTTTTTCATTGATAAGATATTCCCAATGCTGGGAAGATACGGAAGTATTATTGGAAAGTCTTGATATAAAAAGAAAAGGATGTATGCTTTGGGATTTTGTCGGCAGGAGATAATGTATTTTCAATGCTTGCTGAAAATCCTGAAAAAAAGTGGTGGCTCTCGATATAAGTTTTTCCCCAAATTGCTCTTGCTAAACTTAAAAAGGGAAATTTTTTAAAAAAATTTTGATTATGAAAAAAATGCTGGAATTTATGGGAGTAAAAAAATTCTTCTGAAAGAATTGGGATGTATGAGAAAATACGTGAAAAAAACTTGATAAAGATGTGAGAGATTATTGGGATCTCAATAGAGAAAGCAATTGAAACTGGGGTGATTCATATTGGAAAATTTGAAAAAAATTCTTTAAAATTTTTTTAGGGAAAAAGATACTTCCTTTGATACATAATAAAAAAAGAGTGGAAGGGCTTTTTTTGAGAAAAAGTCGAAAGCAGGAAAGAGAGGAATATTATAATAAACATTGGAATAATCTTTAGATGGAAACTGATGTTTAAACTATTTCTTTCTAAATCTGTAGTTGGAAAATTTGGAAGGGATAAGGAATTTTTTTAGGTATGCAGAAAAAGATATTTCCAAAGAAATGAAGGAAAAGAAGCAGGTATGCTCTTTGCGAGCTGGACAGCTATGAAAAATCCTTATATTCATTATATTATGATGGGAAATTACCGTTTAGACTGCTTGCCTTACTTTTTTTAAGAAGGAAAAATTTTTGAAAATATTAGGAAAAAAATCTTTATAAATTGGAAATTGTTCAAAATTCTGTGGAAGAATATCTTGATGAAATAGATTTTTAAAATAAATAAATTTAATTTAAGTGATATATTTGAATATATGTCTTTGGAAAAATTATAGAAATTTGATGAAAAAAAATTTATGATAATGCTGATAATAGTGCAATATTGGCATACTGGAACTTGATAGTGGAGAGAAATTCATCAAAAAAATTAGATTATAAAGAAAATGAAATGAAGGAAAAATATAGAAAACGGGAAAAAAATAACATTTGGAAAAAAATTTTTCAAAGAATGGAAAGAATTTGATAAAAAAACTTCATAAAAAAAGGACAAAAACGTTTTTTTATACTGATTTTGTAGTTGAAAAGGTGATAAAATATGGAAATAACTAAGATGATACTTGTTTTTTTATTGGTTTTATAATGTTTTTTTCTTTTTGCTAAATAAACTTGAAAAAAAGTGAAACGTTAAATTCAGAACTTATACGGAAAAATTTTACATATAGGTTCGGGATTCGGGGACTGGCTCTTCCATTTATATTCGAGAAAAAAAGTTCGGTTATGATACTTGGAGTGATTTTTTTCTTGCAGTGCTTATTTCCATTAGGCTGATAAAAAAATAGAATATCTGGATTTAGAAAAGTTCTGGAAACAAAAAAATAGGAAAAACATTTGGAGATATATATTTTTATTATAAGTATTTTTAGGATTATGGATTGTGTCAAGCGAAGATAAAAATAATGTATTCACTTCCGCTTATAATACTTATGTTTTTCCGATGCCTTTGCGGCTCTTATCGGAGAATTTTATAGTAAATATAAGTTTGATACGGGATTTGGAACAAAGTCGGTAGAAGGATCTGTGACATTTTTTTCTTACAACATATTTTATTTGCATAAATTTCTTTTTATTTTTTTCAGTAACATTAAAAAGTATAAATATCGTGCTTGTTTCACTGCTTTTTAAGCATTCTTGCAATGATTCTTGAAATGATTTCGTGGAATGGGCTGGATAATATTTTTGTCCCGCTTTTCGTATATTTGTTCCTAAAATTAAACTTATATTTAACAGCGAGAGAACTTATGTATAAACTTTGGGTAATAGTTATGCTTCTTATAATTATAATATTAAATAGAAAAAAACTACTCTTACAAAAGTTGCCCAAACTGCAAGTTTATTTTTTTCCTTTACATCGTTATGATTATAGGCGGAATAAAATGGGTCGTTCCACCATTAATAATGTATCTTGGATATTATCATTTTACGCCAAAAAGTTAAAGGGCAGGTTAAGGACTCGCTAAAAGGGCTATTAGCAATAGCATTTACCACATCAATGTGGCTTGCATTAAGCATAGTAATGGATAAAAAAATAAAATGTTTCTTATTTATATTTTTTTCATTTTCACTATTTTTTTGGAATTATAAATTTAATAAGGGATAATGCTGGAAATATCTACAGGAAAAACATTTAGAATGAACTTTTTGATGGAAAGCATATGTAAAGCGACCGTTTTTCTTTCTAGTAAATTATTTTATTTTGTCAAGGATTCTGGATTTTTAAAAATGCTAGCTGGAATAGCGGTTCTTTTGTTTGGCGGAATATTTATTTATGAAACAAGTATGAAGATTTTTTTATATTTTTTTGAAAAAGGAAAATGAACTTAGCGGAGAAAGCAAAGTATTTTTTTAACTTCAGGAATTGTTTTTTTGCTTGCTCAATGTTATTACTGGGAATAGGAATGTTATAAGATTAAAACAGGAGAAATTATAAATATGAAAATAAAAAAAGATATACAATAACAGAAAATAAAAAAATAAATAACGATTATCTAAAAAAAAATACGTTACAGAAAAATGATATTTCTCAAAAATGAAATAGCAAAAAAATTCAAATAGAACGACCATCAGAAATTATAGTTTTTCAAGATGAAGCAGGAAAAAAATGGCAGGAAGCCTAAATTTTGTGGCACAATCGACCAGATTATAATGAGAAAAAAACATCTTATATTGGAAACGTAATGATTTTTTTGAAAAAAATATAGAAAAGAAGAATTTGAAAAGAAAATATTTGATGAACTTTTTGAAGAATTGAAAAAAAGATGGGATTGAAATAATAATTGGGCCTTTGAATGGAACTACTTGGAATACATATCGGTATGTGACAAAAACTGGAAATAGAAAGCCTTTCTTGATGGAACCTTGGAATGAAGGCTATTATGTGGAATTATTTCAAAAAAACTGGATTTAATCCTCTTGCCAATTATATTTCTACAATAATGGAAAATATGAATCCTGTTAAAAAGGGAAAATCTATCTAAGAAAAATTGAAAAAAATAAAAAAATTTGATTATTATAAGGATATAAAGGTAAAATCTGCTGAAAAACGAAAATATACTAGAAATATTAAATAAAGTCTATGACTTGACAATTCAGGCATTTAAAAAAATAATTTTTTTATATTCTGAACTGGAAAGGGAAATTTTTTTATAAAAATGTATATGAGATATGAAGATAAAATTGTAAAAAAATTCTTTAAAACGCTTTATCTCAAGGATGAATTAATTGGCTATGTGTTTGGAATACCTGATTATGCAGAGCTTTCAGTATAAAGGAAAAAAATAGAAACAATGATACTTAAGACGATTGCAGTTTCTCCCAAATATAACGGAAAAGGAATGGGATATATCTTAATTGATGAACTTGTGAAGGAAACGGAAAAAAATCAGGTTATAAAAAAATGTGATTTATGCTTTGATGTATGAAAAAGAATATATCTAAAAAAATATAGGATTGCTATTGGGAGATGAATTGAGAAGATATACTTTGTTTATAAAGGAACTTTTAAATAAAAGGCGGTATAAAAAAATGACAATAGTTGACAAAATAAAAAGAATTAAGAAGTCTGTATCCAGATAAGACAGCTTTTATTTGACTTGAATACAGGCAAAAAAAGTTACTTTTTACCCAAATAGATGAAAAAAATCAGATTATGTATGTGATTATTTAAGGAAAAAAATTTTAAAAAAAGGAGATAAAATTGTAGTTTTTTTATTCCAATTGGAGTGGAATTTTACTTGATTTTTGACAGCAATATTTAAAATGGGAATACAGGCTGTATTTATTGACCCTTATGCTGGGATTGAGCATATTAATAAATGCTGTGAGATGATTTCGCCTGATGGGATAATTGGAAGCAGAAAAACACTTTTTAAAGGGATTTTTTTCTAAAGGGAATCAGAAAAATTGGGAAAAAAATTAATTATATTAAAGTGATGAAATATTCTGAAAAATTTTCAATAAATGAAAAATTGTCAAGTAAAAGAAAATAAAAAAATTGAAAAATTATGAAAAAAATTGAAGAAGATACACCAGCTCTTATCAGCTTTTACAAGCGGAAGTACTGGATTTCCTAAAATTATTATGAGAACTCATAAATTTTTTTGCTGGGACAGCATAATGTGCTTGAAAAAAATATAAAATTTGAAAAAGGAAACATCGGTTTATTCTTCATTCCCAATATTTCTTTTTCCCACATTGCCACAGGAACAACTACTTTTATTCCTGATTTAAACTGGCAAAAAAACCTGCAGAATCAAATTTTAAAAAAATATTGTTAAACAAATAATAGAAAATAATATTCAAAAATGTCATCCTTCCTCCTGCAATATTTGAAAATATCGTAAAATTTTGCAAAGATGAAAAAAATAACGCTTGAAAATGTTCAAAAGGTATATACAGGCGGTGCTCCTGTCTTTTACAGCCTTATGGAAAAAAATTAAAGAAGTCTTTACAAATGCAAAAAAATTACAGCCTTATATGGAGCTTCGAAGCTGAGCCAATATCATCATTAAATTTTTGAAGATATAACAAAAAGAAGATATTGAAAATATGAAAAAAATGGAGAAGGGCTGCTGGCTGGAAAAAAATAGTCAATGAAATAGAGCTTAAAATAGAAAAAAACTAGAAAAATCAGACAATGTTAAAGATTCTTCAGAATTAAAAAGGTGAAATACTTGTAAAAGGAGAAAATGTAGTCAATGGTTACCTAAATGTTGAAAAAAATCCTGATGAAATCTGGCATAGGACAGGAGATATGGGATATATTAACAGAAAAAGGGCAACTTATACTGCTTTGGAAGGGTTAAAGGAAGAATACAGATTGAAGAAAACATTTATTATCCTTTTACTGTAGAAACTGCCTTTTTCATTTTGCAAAAACTTGAAAAAAATCAGTCCTTACTTCAAAAAGATGATAAATTATACCTCTTTGCTGAAAGAAACCCTGAATTTAAAGGAGATTTGTCTGAGGATAGTGAAATTAAAGAATTAAAAGAAAAAAATTTGGAATATTTAAAATAATCGAAACTGAAATTCCAATGGATAAGAGGCATAACAGCAAGACGGATTATAAAAGGCTGGAAGAGATAGTTGAAAAACTTTAAAAATTTAAATTCAGAAAGGAAATTTTATGAAAACAGAAGCAAAAAGAATTAATTCAGGAGGGATTAAAATTATTTTTCATTATATGATAGAAGAGCTTTTGAAAAAGATTTCTATCTTTCAGCAGAAAAAGAGTGAGGCAGACTTGTCATATCTCGATGAAAAGTATCAGACTCATATGCGTTCTAAAAACAAGAGGACTGTTTTTTTGATTTTTTTAGGAGGAATTATAGAAGGCATTGCAAGTTCAGGAAGTCCGTTTAGTCATTCTCTGGATAGAGCAATGACTATTGAAAAGCGTGAACAGTATAATGAAAAAAATTAATATTAAGGTATAAAATTAAAGATTTTTATTGAAAGTACACCAGTAGACAGTAATACAGGATATTTACTTTCCATGATTGACTTCTATTGTCAGTAAAAATCTATTTATATATAATATTGTAAGAGGAGAAATAAATGAATCAAAATAATATAAATTCAAAAATCAATAGATTCAAAAATATAAAAAAACTTTTAAAAATATATCTGAATGAGCGGTTTCCATTAGGAAAAAAACTCAATTTTTGTACTAATTTTTTTACTTTATCAGGATATATCTATACAGGATTACTATATAATTCAAAAAAATCATTAATCAGATTTTTTTCAAAAGAAATTAAAGTGCCAATGCCTTGGCATAAAAATAGTTGCTTTATTTATCATAATTTTTTTATGTTTTTTTCCTGCAATTAAGAATTACAGATGAATTTAAGGATTATGAAGAAGACTTAAAATATAGGGCTTACCGTCCTGTCCAAAGGGGAGTAATAACTTTAAAAAGCATTGGGAAAAAAATAGGAATTGCTACCGTTATTATACAAATAATTCTTGCATATATTATAGATTTTAAAATTATATATTTTTATGATAATAGTATGGTTTTTATATGTTTTTTTAATGGCAAAGGAATTTTTTTATAAAAGAGTGGCTTACAAAAAGAATTTTTAATTTATGCTCTATCTCACGTTGTAATAATGATTTTTTTATTACTCTTGTTATTGTAAATGCTGCACAATATATCGTATTAGGCGAAGCAGAAAATATTTTTAAATTTGTAGCATTGCAATGGTATAGACATAATATTGATATTGCCCTTGATTCCTCTTTTTACGTTAAATTATCTAAACGGAATTGTCCTAGAAATTGGAAGAAAAAAACGAGAAGAGCTGATGAAGAGGAACATGGAGTACAGACTTATAGTAAACTTTGGGGAAAGAAAAAAAGGCTGCAGTAATTTTTAAGTTTACTTTTTTGCTGTTGAATATTTTTCTTGTCATTCTTGGACTTTCTTATACTTATGAAAAAAATATTTTTTTATTCAGCGGATTGGTATTGCTTATAATCCTGATAATTTCAATATATTTTATGATAAAATTTTTGAAAAAAAGGATTTATCGGGGAAAAATTGTAGAAAGCGTATCGGGACTTTGGATTGTGTTTTTTTCTAGTATGGGGATGGGGCTTCTTCCGTATTTTTGTATTTAGCTTGATAAAAATAAATTAAAGAAACAAGAGTTTAGAAAATAATTATTCTCTTGTTTTTTGCACTTAGATTTTTTTAAAAAAATAAAAATACTATTTTTTTCATTTAAATATCTGATTTATTATGAATTTCTTTTTGCTTTTTTTACTTTTTAAAGAAATTTTTTTAGATAAATTTAAAAATAGACTTCCATTTGAGAAAAAAATCGAGATATAATTATAACATAGACTGACCTAAAGGAAGTGGTAAATGATGATCGAGCTTGAAAAATTGTCTACTGAAGAAAATAATCTAAACAGCAAGGATATTGAATTGCAGGATAGCCTTGAAATTGTAAGAAGAATAAATGAGGAAGACAAGAAAGTGGCATTTTGCGTAGAAAAGGAACTGGGCAGTATTTCACGGCTGATAGATGCTATTTTGTCAAAATATAAAAAAGAAACTAGAATTATATATATTGGAGCTGGAACATCAGGCAGGCTTGGAATACTTGATGCTTCAGAATGTCCTCCGACTTATGGAGTTTCCTTTGAGAAAGTTCAAGGAATAATTGCTGGTGGAAATGAGGCGATATTTAAGGCTAAGGAAAATGCTGAAGATAATCCAGAACTGGGAAAACAGGATTTGTTAAACATTAATCTTACAGAAAATGATGTGGTTATAGGACTTGCCGCTTCTGGCAGAACTCCTTATGTTTTAGGGGCAATTGAATATGCAAACAGCATTGGTGCAATTACAGGAAGCATTACTTGTTCTAAAAGCTCTGATTTGTCGAAAGTTAGCCAATATCCAATAGAAGTTCCTGTTGGAGCAGAAATTGTTACAGGTTCTACTAGAATGAAGGCGGGAACGGCACAAAAAATGATACTTAATATGATTTCCACAACGATTATGATAAAGCTGGGAAAAGTATTTTCTGGATATATGGTGGATGTTAAAACTTCCAATCAGAAATTAATTGAGCGGGCGAAAAAGAATAATAATGAAAACTGCGAACTGTGATTATGAAAAGGCAAGCGATGCTTTGAAAAAAGCTGGAAATGATGTGAAAACTGCTATTGTTATGATACTTTTGGATATTGATAAAAATATGGCAATGGAAAAATTGAATCAATGTGATGAAAATGTAGCAAAAATAATACATGAAAACTTGAAATAAAAAAAGATTAAGTTATCAAATAGATCTATTGGAAACTTATATAAAGTTACATAGAAAGGATGGAAAAATGAAAAAAAAGGATGGAATCAAAATTGTTACAATTGGGGGCGGATCCAGCTATACTCCTGAATTGATAGAAGGTTTTATTAAGAGAATAAAAGAACTTCCTGTTAAAGAAATTTGGCTGGTTGATATTGAGGAAGGGAAGGAAACTGGAAATTGTTGGAAATTTAGCTAAAAGAATGGTGGAAAAGGCTGGTATTGACTGCAAGGTTTATTTGACGCTGGATAGAAGGGAAGCTATAAAAGATGCGGACTTCGTAACTACTCAATTTCGTGTGGGACTTCTTGATGCGAGAATCAAGGATGAAAGAATACCATTTGAAAATGGACTTCTAGGACAGGAAACGAATGGAGCTGGAGGAATGTTTAAGGCATTTAGGACAATTCCTGTGATACTTGATATTGTGAAGGACATAAAGGAACTTGCTCCAAAGGCTTGGCTTATAAACTTTACAAATCCTGCTGGAATCGTGACAGAAGCTGTCCTAAATTATGGAAACTTTGAAAAAGTTGTTGGACTTTGCAATATTCCAGTACATACTCAGATGGATTGTGCAAGCCTTTATGAAAAAGACATTAGCGAGTTTAAGTTTCAATTTGCAGGGTTAAATCATTTTGTCTGGTATAGAGTTTGGGATAAGAAAGGAAATGAACTTACGGCAGATTTATGGGATAAAAGACAGGATAAGGAAAATCTTGGTGTAAAAAATATTGTAAGCATAAATTATGATTATGATCAGATAAAAAATCTAGGAATGCTGCCTTGCGATTACCATCGTTATTATTATTTGCAAGATGAAATGTTAAAGGAAGGATTGAAATCCTATAGGGAAAATGGAACTAGAGGAGAAATTGTAAAAAAAGTTGAAGCTGAATTGTTTGAACTTTATAAAGATGTTAATTTGAAGGAAAAGCCTAAACAGCTGGAAAAAAGAGGAGGAGCTTATTATTCTGATGCAGCTTGTGAACTTATCAGCGCAATTTATAACGATAAAGGCATAATAATGGCTGTAAATACTAGAAATAAAGGAGCTATTGCAGATTTACCGTATAATTCGGCAGTTGAAATTTCATCATACATTACAGCAAGCGGGCCTAAGCCAATAACCTTTGGTAAATTTCCAAATGCTGGACAAAGAGGGTATATTCAATTGATGAAGGCAATGGAGGAATTGACTGTGGAAGCGGCTGTTACTGGAAATTATTATACTGCATTACAGGCATTTACTACAAATCCGTTAATTCCTGGAACTACAATTGGAAGAAAGGTTTTGAATGAACTTCTGGATGCACACAAAAAATATTTACCACAGTTTAAGGATTATTATGAAAATAGAGAAAAATATCAAAAGGGAGGAAAATAAAAAATTATGGATAAGGAACAAATGGAATTAGTTGTATTTGAAATTGTAAACAGTGCTGGAATGGCAAAAGGACTGGCTTATGAGGCATTGGGTGAAGCGGAAAAGGGAAATTTTAAAAAGGCGGAAAATTTATTAAAAGAAGCGGATGAGGCGCTGCTGTCGGCTCATAATATTCAAACCGACATAATTCAGGCAGAAGTAAATGGAGAAGGAATTACACCTTCAGTTTTGTTTGTTCACTCGCAAGACCATTTAATGACAGCGATTGAAGCTAAAACATTAATTGAAGGAATGATAAAAAAATGTATAAAAGAATTAATAAACTTGAAAAATAAAAAAATTAGGAGGATTTAAAATGAAAGTATTATTTGTATGTTCGCTAGGAATGTCAAGCGCAGTGGCGGTAAAAAGCACTGGAAAAGGAGGCAAAATCAAAAGGTGTAGAAATTGAAGTGAAGGCTGTAAGTACACAGCAATTTGAAGATGAAGTAAAAAAATGGATATGACGTGGCAATGGTTGCACCTCAAATAAGACACAGATTTGATACATTAAGTGCACAGGCAAAGGAAGCCCAAGTACCTTGCGCAATGATTACGCCACAAGGATATAGCCCACTTGGAGGCCCTAAATTATTAAAGCAGATTCAGGAATTGTTATCTAATTAATAAATTTTTAAGATATTAAATTTTACTAAAAATCTCAATTTCTTGAAACTAATTATTATTTAAATCAAAAAAATATTGTAATAGGAAAGGAAGTAAATTATGGCAGTTTTAGAACAACTTTCAATAAAAATGGCAAAAATATCTGAACAAAGACATTTAAGGGCAATACGTGACGGTATAGTTTCCACATTGCCTCTAATCATTGTCGGATCAATATTTTTAATTTTAGCGTTCCCGCCTTTTCCAAAAGAATGGGCAATTTCAATTTTAGCAAAAAAATATGCAGTGCAAATGCTACTTCCCTACAGAATGACAATGTTCATAATGGGACTTTATGCAGTTATGGGAATTGGTTACAGTCTTGCAAAATCGTATAAATTAGATGGTATTACAGGTGCAATCCTGTCAGTCTGTGCATTTTTTTACTTACTATTATGCCTAAAATGATAAATCCGATCGAGGTAATAAATCAGACTGTCGGGGGAAAAGCAATACAAGTTATTGTTGAGGAAGGAACAAAAGGTTCTCAGATTATTCAAGAGGATATTGGGTATGCCCTGCAAATGTCAAGATTAGGATCTGCAGGTTTATTTGTGGGAATAATTGCGGCAATATTTGCAGTTGAAGTGTATCGACTGACAACTACAACTGGATTTAGGATAAAAATGCCTGAAGCTGTGCCAGAATCAGTTGCACGTTCATTTGAAGCATTGACTCCAGCGGCAATAATTATTTTTACATTGACAATTTTAACTTATTGGCTAAAAATCGATCTGCACGAAATAATCGGTTCAATTATAAAACCAAGTTTTAAAATTCAGTGATTCGTGGTTTTCTGTAATAATCATAGTATTTATGATTACATTCTTCTGGAGCTTTGGAATTCATGGCGATTCAATTGTCGGATCTGTTGTACGTCCGTTGTGGCTTATGCTTCTTGAACAAAATGCAACAGCTTTGGCAAACGGACAGCATATTCCGCACATTGCAGCAGAACCTTTATACCAATGGTTTATCTGGATTGGCGGTTCAGGAACAACGATAGGATTTGCAATATTATTATTGCTAAAATCAAAATCAGCTTACGGAAAAACTTTAGGAAAAGCGGCAATTCTTCCTTCAATATTTAATATAAACGAACCAATTATTTTTGGAGCTCCAATCGTATTAAATCCTACGTTATTGCCACCTTTCATAATTGTCCCAATAGTCAATGCCTCAATCACTTATTTTGCAATGGCAACAGGCTTAGTAAACCGTGTAACTTCAACGCCGCCTTGGACTTTACCTGGACCAATAGGAGCATTTTTAGCAACAAATGGAGATTACAGAGCAGTAATTTTAAGTATACTTTTTAATTATAATTTCTATTGTAATCTACTATCCATTCTTTACAGCCTATGAAAAAAATTATTAGCGGAAGAACAGGCTGAAACACAAGAATAAACTTGTTCAAAAACTATATTTGCTTAAAAATTTAATAAAACAAATATTATGAAGCAAGGGATATTGATCTCCTGTTAAATAAAAAAATTATTAAAATAGAGATAAAAAAAGAAGGGAAACAGCATAAAATGAGAAAATTAGGAATTTCAATTTATCCTGAAAAGACAACTGAAGAAAAATTAATAAATTATATTGACAAGGCTTATAGTGCCGGTTTTAGCCGCATATTCAGCTGTCTGCTCTCTTCTGCCCAAAATAAAGGAATTGAAGATAAGGAAATAATTTTTGAAAAAAAATTTAAAAAAATAAATCATTATGCTAAGGAAAAGGGATTTGAAATTATTCTAGATGTAAATCCGAAAGTTTTTAAAGATTTGGGAATTAGTTATGATGACTTGGCATTTTTTAAGGAAATGGGAGCTGATGGAATTAGGCTTGATGTTGGATTTACTGGACTGCAGGAAAGTATTATGACATTTAACAGGGAAAATTTGAAAATTGAGATAAATATGAGTAACGATACTCATTATATTGACACAATTATGGATTACTGCCCTAATAAAAAAATAATTTAATCGGATGTCATAATTTTTTTATCCTCATATTTATACAGGATTAGGTTTAGAATTTTTTTAGAAAATGTACAGAAAATTTTTACAAAAATACGGATTACGAACCGCAGCATTTATAACTTCTCAAGCTAAAAACAGTTTTGGGCCTTGGCCAGTGACTCAAGGCTTACCAACTTTAGAAATGCATCGTAATTTGCCGCTAATAGTTCAGTTTAAACATTTTGTCGCATTGGAAACAATTGATGATATTATTATTTCAAACTGCTATCCGACAGATGAAGAATTAAATGAATTTAAAAAAAGTTCGTAAAGATATGGTAAGTTTTTTTCAATTGAATTGGAAAAAAAGATATTCCAGAAACAGAAAAAGCAAATAATTTTTTTGATGAATTTCACTTTAATAGAGGCGATATTTCTGAAAAATTTGATTCGTTCTACAAATAGCCGTGTAAAATATAAAGAACATAATTTTAAAGTTTTTTTAATACTCCTGAAATAATAAAAAAAGGGAGATGTAATTATTGAAAGCAGTGAATACGGACATTATGCAGGCGAACTTTTTAATTGCTAAAACAGATATGAAAAAAATACTGGAAAATCAAATGTTGTTGGAAAAAAATAAGTGAAAATGAAATATTTCTAATTGATTATATCAAGCCTTGGCAAAAAAATTTTTCTTTTTGTAAAAAAATAAAATTTATTCAAAAGGAGATAGACATTATGAACGAGAAAAAAATAGCAAAAAGAAATTTATAATATTTTTAAAAGGTAAAGAAAATATTGTTTCAAATGCAGTTTGTATGACAAGATTGAGAGTTAAAATTCGTGAAGATGTGGATTTGGAAAAACTAAAAAAATTGACGGAGTTTTTAAATGTGGTAAATTCTGACACTTTACAGATTATTTTTAGGGCCAGGAAAGTAAATGCAATAGGAAATGAATTTTCAAAACTTACAGGAATTCCATTGGGATTTTTCAAATAGAAATGTCAAAGATATAGCAAGTGAGAATAAAAAGTCTAATAATCAAAAACATAATGGACCTGTCCAGAGATTTCTCCAAAAAGTTGCAAACATATTTGTCCCCCTACTGCCTGGAATAATTTGCAGCAGGCCTAATAATAGGACTTACAAATGTTATAAATACTACAGCAAAAAATGCCTATGATGCAACATGGTGGTTTGCAGCCATAAGAAGTGCCGGATTTGTAATGTTCAGCTATCTTGCAATTTATGTAGGAATGAATTCTGCAAAGGAATTTGGCGGAACAGCAGTTCTTGGTGGAATTATAGGATCAATATTTATCGTAAATCCAGCATTGCCATTAATTTTAAAAACTGAAGGAAAAAGCGCAGTTATACTCCCTTTTACCAGAGAACCTTTTTCACCAGGAATGGGAGGACTGCTTACAGCACTATTTATGGGAATGATTGTTGCATATCTGGAAAAGCAGATAAGAAAGATAATTCCAGCAATGCTTGATACTTTTCTTACTCCGCTTTTTAACATTAACAATTGGAGTTTTTATCGCTCTATTAATAATTCAGCCTTTGGGAACTTGCCTAACAAACTTTATATACGCTATTCTTGATTTTTTTCCTACAATAAATTGGGAATATTCGGTGGCTATCTCCTGGCAGCAGGATTTTTACCTCTCGTTTCTGTCGGGCTGCATCAAGCTCTAACTCCAATCCACGTAATGTTAAACAATCCAGAAGGCCCTACAAAAGGAATTAATTATTTATTACCAATTCTTATGATGGCAGGCGGAGGTCAAGTTGGAGCTGGAATTGCAATTTATGTAAAAACTAAAAGCCAAAGACTTAAAAATATGGTCAGGGATTCTATTCCTGTTGGGATACTTGGAATTGGTGAGCCGTTGATGTATGCCGTAACTTTGCCACTGGGAAAACCTTTTGTCACAGCTTGCCTAGGTTCTGGATTTGGTGGAATTTTAGCCGTTTTATTTCATTTAGGGACAATTTCACAAGGGTGTTTCAGGGCTATTTGGACTTTTCATAGTAGTTCCAGGAACTTGGATTTACTTTATAATTTCAATGCTTGGAGCATACTTAGGAGGTTTTATTTTAACTTATTTTTTCGGAATTGATGAAAATAAAATAAAAGAAATGTACAGTGAATAAAATTATAAAAAAATATACTCAAGCAATAGCTTATTTGACTAAATCCATTATTCTAATGGTAAATAGCATTAATATTATCGCTTGAGTATTTACATCATCTTTTTAAAATTTCCTAAAACGAGTTTAATTTTTCATCATCCACATTAATTCTACCTTCCAAAGATCTTCCGAGAGTTGCCATATCAGTATATTCAATATTTCCACCCATTGGAATACCACTAGCAATTTTAGAAATTTTAACATCTTTTCGCCTTTAAAAAAATTTTTGTTAAGTAAAGACTTGTAGTTTCTCCCTCCAAATCAGGATTTAAAAGCTAATATAACTTCCTTAACACTTCCATCTATTCTATCCAACAGATTTTCTCAAATTCAAATCTTCAATAGTAACTCCATTTAACGGATCAATTTTTCCCGCCTAAAAACGTGATAAAGCCCATTATATGTTTCAGACTTTTCAAATGCAATCACATCTCTTACACCTTCCACAACGCAAATTACTTCCCTGTCTCTTTTTTTCATTCTCACAAATTTCACAAATTTCATTTTTCTGATAAATTTCCACAAATTTTTACAATGCTTAATATTTATATACGAATCTTTTATTATTTCCAACATTCTATCAACTTCCGCTTCACTTCTATCAAGCACGTCAAATGCAATTCTCGCCGCACTTTTTTTCTCCCAATTCCAGGCAGTTTTGCAAAAAAACATCAATTAAATCATCTAATTTCTTCATATTTGTTATCTCATCTCCTTTTTTTAATTTTTAAATAATTTTTAAAAAAAGGGAAAGGTATAAAACCATTCCCTTATAAAAATATTTATGATTAAAATGTCAAACAATTAAATTTAACTATTCTCCAATTCTTTCTACTCTGAATGTATTAGTTGTTCCTTCTTTAGAAATTCCAGTTACTAATACTACTAAATCACCTTTTTTTAGCTTCTTCGTGATTAGCTGCAATTTCTCTTGCTTTTTGCAAAAAGTCATCAGTTTTATCTAATCCTTTTTTTCTACGTAAGCTCTAACTCCTCTTACTAATGCCAATTGTCTAGCAGTTTGTTCGTTGTCAGTTAATGCGATTATAGGTACAGTTGGTCCATATTTTCTAATCATCTTAGGAGATCTTCCTGTTTTTGTCCAACATACGATTAATTTAGCATCCAATGATTGTGTAGTACTTACTGCGCCACTTGAAATTGCTTCTGTAACAGAAATACCTGTTCCTGGAGTTTCAACTGGTTTGAATTTTTTAAATTCATCTGTTCTTTTTGAAATAGTAGCCATCATTTTAACAGCTTCTACTGGATATTTACCTTTTGCAGATTCTCCTGATAACATAACTGCATCTGTACCATCCAAGATAGCGTTAGCAACGTCTCCTGCTTCTGCTCTTGTAGGTCTTGGGTTTCTAATCATTGAATCTAACATTTGAGTTGCTGTAATAACTGGTTTTCCAGCTTTGTTACATTTTCTGATCATCATTTTTTGCATGAAAGGAACTTCTTCTGCAGGAACTTCTACTCCTAAGTCTCCTCTTGCTACCATGATTCCATCACTTAATTCCAAGATTTCATCGAAGTTGTCAACACCTTCTTGGCTTTCAATTTTTAGGAATAATTTGAATATTTTTTTCCACCGTTGTCATCTAACACTTTTCTTACTTCAGCAACGTCAGAAGCTTTTCTTATAAATGAAGCTGCTACAAAGTCAACACCTTGTTCACAACCAAATTTCAAGTCAGCAATATCTTTTGCAGCTAATGCTGGTAAACCAACTGAAACATCTGGCAAGTTTACACCTTTAGTTTCTCCTAATTCTCCAGTATTTGTAACAACACATTCAACTTCTCCAGCTTCTTTGTTGATAGCTTCAACTTTTAATCCAACTAAACCGTCATCTAATAAAACAGTACTTCCAATTTTTTTAAGTCATCTACGATTCCAGGATATGAAACTGCGAAATTTACTAGCATTTCCGACAAAAATCATAATCAGTTGTCATAATTACTTTTTTTACCAGTTTCTAGTAATACATCGTTTCCACCTTCTAATTTTTCCTGTTCTGATTTCAGGACCTTTAGTATCTAATAAAATCCCTATTTCTTTACCTGTTTTTTTCATTACTTCTCTAATATTTTTAATTCTTTGTCCGTGTTCAGCAAAATCACCATGAGAGAAGTTTAATCTCATTACGTTCATTCCGCTTTCTACTAATTTTTGTCAACATTTCAACACTTTCAGTTTTTTTGGACCAATGGTACAAACAACTTTAGTCATTTTAATTTTTCATTTTTCCTCCTAAAAATTTAATTTAAAAATTTTTCATTGTCTTGAAATTATCAATGAATTCTTGCTAAATGCAAGAGAGTTCATTTACATCTCGTTAAATCAAAAAAATTATTAAACTAACATAACTTTTTCATTAAATTATAATGATAACATATTTGCAATTAAATAATCAGCTGCTGATGCTTTTGAATAATTTTCCCAAGCATAAGATAATTTGTGAGTTGTTACTTCTTCACTTTGGATTCCAACCATTAATCCACCTTTTCCTTCTTCAATTAATTCAACAGCTTTAACAGCTAATCTTGTAGCTAAAATTCTATCAGCTGCTGTTGGAGCTCCACCTCTTTGAATATGACCCAAAATTGTAACTCTTATACTTGTGTCAACTCTTTTTTTGATAATTCCTCTTTAAGATGAACAACATTTCCAACACCTTCAGCAACAACAATTATGTCATACAACTTACCTTCAGCACGTCTTTTTTTGATTACTTCAGCTAAATCATCAATTGAACTTTCATTTTCTGGAATCATAACTCCACTTGCACCTCCTGCGATTGCAGAATAAAGCGCTAAATCTCCACAGTTTCTTCCCATTACTTCAACTAAATATGTTCTTTCATGAGAAGTTGCCGTATCTTTCAATTTTGAAATTGCATCCAATATAATGTTTAATGCTGTATCATAACCAATTGTGTAATCAGTTCCGGCTACATCATTATCAATAGTTCCTGGAATTCCGATTGTTTTGATTCCATGTTCTTCATATAAGTAATGTGCACCATGGAACGATCCATCTCCACCAATTACAACTAATCCGTCAATTCCATATTTTTTCAAATTAGCCGCCGCTTTTGCCCTAACTTCAGGATCTTTAAATTCAGGCAATCTTGCTGATAATAAAATTGTTCCTCCTTTATCAGCAATTCCACTTACATCCAATAATGTTAATGGAGTAATTTGATCTTCAAGCATACCTTTGTATCCTCTTTTTATGCCATAAACTTCCATTCCTTTGTTAATGGCAGCCTTTGTCACAGCTCTTATCGCTGTATTCATACCTTGTGAGTCTCCCCCACTTGTTAAAATTGCGATTTTTTTCATCGTATTTTTTCTCCTTCTATGACATTTATAATTACTTAAAAAAAATTAATTTCAATCTTTACATTTTTTTATATTATCATTTTTTTAAAAATCCATTGTCAATTAATTTTTTTAAAATTATTTTTGACTAAAGCCGTATTTTTTTCATTATTTTTTTAAATTTTTTTCAAAAATAAAATCATTTTTAAAATAAATTTAATTTGTTTAATTTTTTTAAATATATACTTTATGTATGAATAATAATTTCCTCTATGCTTTTTTTCCATCTTGAACAACCCATTCCAATGCAAGCCTGCTAAAATACAAAAATACTTTCATTTACAATTCCATCATAACCCTCTAATTTTTATTTCAACATTTGCCCAATTTAGTCTATATATATAATCCAGCATGTCTAAAATCTTGTTTTGCGAACGAATTTCACATTTTTCTGGCAAAGGACTTTAAATTATCATATTTCAATCCATCGGTAAGAATGGAAATATCACAAAAATATGTTAAAGTCATCAAATTCAATATCAATAACTGACAATACCCAAAGCAGCATTTTTAGCAGCTTCCAGCATAAAAATAAAAATTCAACATTCAATTCTTTATCATCTGACGGATTTTCCAGATAATTTTTTTCACGCTCAGTCAATACCTGCTTAAACTGGTATCTTTTTTTCAAAAAAATATCAATAATCGTTTCCAGTTCCTTTTTGTCCATTTTTCTTTTTTTCAAGATAGGTTTCCGCAGCAAGCCGTGTCATTGTTATTGCTGCGATTCTTCTTATAATATCCCATTTTTTTACGTATTTTTACATTTTTTTCAGATATGTTTACTTCCATTTTTTCGTTATATGGAAGTTTATCCTTCTTCATTCTTTCAATATTTTTTTTCATTCTTTCAAGATCGTTATCAGTCATTTCAAGGTCATATTCCAAAAAAACATTTTTTTCTGAAAGTGGCGGAATAAAGTCTGAAATTTCCCATTTTTCATCATTTTGAATCATTCTTCTATCTCCAAAATGATAATGGTTTAATTTTTTTCTGTATAGTAAATTTATGAAATTCCCTTAAAAATTTTTGCGGTTTCCATCATAAATTTTTTTCTTCATTTTTTTCCTCTTCCTTATCTAAGGCTTCAAAATTTATAAGCAAGCTATTGTATTTAACCAGCTCCTCTTCATTTATATTTTTTTAAAGCTCTCTGGATTTAACTTTTTCTAAAAAAATCTCTATTGCAATTTGCTTTTTTTAAAAGAAAATTACGTTCTGGATTTATTAATACTTCTATTTTTTTCTCCCATTTTTTTCAATTCAAGATAAAACTTTTTAGTTTTTTTCAGTCAACTTTTTCCCCATTTTTCCAAAGTAACTGTATTAATTTTTATCCGCATAAGTTTCCAAAAAAATTCTTTAAAAAGTTCTTCAACTGATTTTTTTCATTTGAAAAAGCAGATACCTGTTTTTTTATTTTTTTCTTTCTTTTTAAATAAATTCCATAGATCCATTTTATTGTTCCCTTCTGTATTTTTTTAACGCTCAAAAATTATCCAGCTCCTTTTCTAAAAATCAAAATAACTGTCATATCTGCAGGTATCATACTCAAAATCTTTTGATACAGTTCTTCCCTTTTTTTCCCGACATACTTTTTAAAAAAATAACAGACAATCTCTTTTTTTCTTTAATCTCAAACTATATCCATCATTTAAGAGAATATTAAAATTTATTGTCTTAAAAGTTCCCTGCCGAATAAAAATTCTTGTCAAAATACAAAGTTTTTACTTCATTAATATTAAAATATATTTGCTGTTTTTTTATTTTTTTGGTATAAAAGTAAATATAAACTCCCCATCCAATTCTTCTAAATTTTTCTGCATTAAATCTTATTTTTTTCATAATCATAGAAAAAAATCACGTAAACTATGTATAAAATCAATATTATTGTAGGTAATGGCAAATTAATCCGCATAATTTCCTCCTTCCAAATTTATTTTTTTATAAAATATTAAGTTAATTTATTTAGAAATACTGTCGCTAAACTTAAAAAAATATTAAAAAAATCCAAAACAATCTGTCGCTGTCGTTAATACCACAGCCGAAGCCATCGCAGGATCAATTTTCAATGCCTTTAACGTTACTGGAATTAAAAAAATCCAATCATACAGGCAATTACAAGATTTCCAATCATTGCTAGAAATACAATTAATCCCATATAAAAATTTCCGTAAAGCACCCATAAAATCCCGCCACAAAGCAATCCTAAAATTGCCCCGTTTACCGTTCCAACTAAAAGCGTCTTTCCAATTATCTCAATCGTATCCTTTAAATCAACTTCTCCCAGCGCTAATGCCCGAATTGTTACAGATAGAGCCTGAGTTCCTGCATTTCCGCCCATTCCGCTAATTATTGTCATTATTGAAGATAAGATAACTACCTTTTCAACTGTATTGGAAAACAGTCCGATTACAAATGAAGCCAGAAAGGCTGTTGCAAGATTTATGACTAGCCAAGGTAATCTCTGCTTAACAGAAAATAAAAATGGCGAATCAATTTCTTCTTCCTCAGAAACTCCCCCTAATTTCAAAATATCCTCAGTATTTTCCTCTTGGATTACATCAATAATATCGTCTACAGTTATAATTCCCAATATATTCTTTTTATGATTAATAACTGGTATTACACGTAAATCATATTTTGACACTATCCTCGCCACTTCCTCCTGATCTTCCTCAACATAGACATATTTTTACATTTTTCATCCATTATATTCTCAAGTTTTTGTTTCTTCAGAAGAAATCAATATATCCCGTAAATCCGCTTCCCCACTAATTCTTTTCTTTTTCATTTGTAACAAAAAAATAGTTTCAATTACTTCTGTCTTTGGAGCAATAATTTTCAGTTTAGCCATTACATCTTTTTATTTCCAAATTCTGTTTAAATGCAATGTACTGGGTTGTCATAATCCCTCCAGCAGTATCTTCCTCATAACCTAGCAATTCCCGAAATTTATTTGCCTGCGAACGTTTCATCTTGTCAAGGATCGACTTGCTTTTTTGAATGTCAATATATCCTAAAATATCAACCACGTCATCTGGCGACATATATCCCAAAATATCAATATCTTCCTCATCTGAAAGCAAATCTATAATTCTCGTCTGCAATTCTTCATCCGCCTGCTCCAAAACACTAGCCTTATTTTTCATCACTCAAAAAGCTCAAACACTCTTAAAAAGCTCATCATCATCCAATTCTTCAAAACTTTCCGCAATATCAATCGAATGGTTATCCTCAAAATACTCTTCCAGCTCTTTCTCTGTTTCAATTTTTCTGAATTTCCTCAGCCATTTCTTCAGGCGATACTTCTTCTTCCTCTTCAAAATTCTGGACACCCTCTTCAGACATACGGTTTCTGATTTCATCTTTTAATTTTTTCCACATTCTGTTGTGTTTTCTCCTCTTGAGTTATTTCTTTAGTATCAATGTCAGCATTAATGTCAATATTTTTCTTCATCTAAATTTATTTTTATTATTTTTGAGCCATTAATTCCCCCTTTCTATCATCTTACATTTTTTTATTTTTTTATTTTTTTAAATATCCTACTTTTTTTCTTGAAAAAAATAAGTTACTGCAAGTATCGTTTTTCATATCATTTGAAAGTCTTAAAATATCCTTCACATCAACCCAGACAACCTTCACATCTTCTCCATTATCCAGCGACTGCTCAAGCGGCTCAATATCATCCGATTTCAATCTTCCGCTAAAAAAATACAGATTTTCCGTAGTATACCCAGGTGACACATAAAGCCCCTGCGGCAATTCTTCCACATCCACAATATCCTTTTTCCAAATATCCAGTTTCTTCTCGCAATTCCCTAAAAGCCGCTGTCCTAGGATCTTCATCCCCATCAATCAGCCCAGCGCAAACCTCCAAAGTATAATCCTTCGGACCTGGACGAAACTGTTTTACCAAAATCGCCTTTTCTTTAGTTTCATTAAACAATACAAAACAAACTGCATTAGACTTATCCAGATATTCCAAAAGTTATCCCAGTTGTCGGATGTATCATTTTTGCCCCTTTTTAAAAAAATTTAAAACTGCTATCCATTTTTTTATTTATTACATGATAAATAATACCATGCACTCCTTTCTTTTTGATTCTTCAATCTTAATTTTTATAAAAAAATTTTTATATTAATCCGTTCTTACATTCAATAAAAGCCATTTTCTTTTTGCTATTTTTCTCAGCTAATCTCATATTACTCTTTGTAGATTGAAAATTATTGGAATACATAAGATATAGCTCATTATTTCTTTTTTTTATACCATTCTTTAAACGAAGTTGGTACATCAAAACAAATATCATCGTTATTTTTTTATTAGGAATATATTTAAATTCTATTTCTAATGCTTGTCCATCGTATTCTAATCTTCCGTTTACTTCATTTATTTTTTTGAATTTTTTTAGGTATTATTAATTCCATCCTGTTCCACAATATTTTTTTCAGTACTTTTTTTCTAAAAGTTCCAAGCCAATTTTATTTTTGATTCTTTCTAATTTTTTTTGTCTTCAAAATAGTTTTTTTGATTCTTGAATATCTTCAGCAATCATATCACATGAACTCACCCCTATCAAAATACAAATAAGTAAAATTATTTTCTTCAATTTAATTCCTCCTATTAAATTTTATAATTTCAAAAAATACTCTCAATCACATTCAGCCCAATTTCCCTTGCAAACTCCCTAGCAATTTCCATCTCCCTATCTTCCATCCTGTTAAAATCATGTGCATCTGAACCAATTATTGTCCTAACATTATACTGTTTCACGATTTCCCAAAATTCCTTATATGGATACATATATCTATCCCAATCTGGATGTCTTTCAAAAGATTTTCTTATTCCATTTGCATTTACTTCAAGCGGTACATCCATTTTTTCTGCTGCTTCAGAAATAATATGCGCTGCTTTTTCACAGCTTTCATCCCAGTTCCGATAATTTATTACATATAAATCTGGATGTGCAATGTAGTCAAATTTTCCGCTTTCTATCGCTTCAGCCATATATTTTGCATAATCTAACACATCTTCGCCTGTTTTTATTTTCCAGGCATTGTAATTTGTGTTATCTCCAGGTTTTCTAAATGCGTGTAAGCCTAAAACGAGATAATCTAACTTTTTTCGATATTTATCATATTTTTCAAGAAATTCTGGAAAATATTCGATTTCTAGTGATTTGTAAATTTTGATTTTATTTCCATATTTTTCCTGTGCCTCTTCAATTTCCTTTAAATATCCATCAAAATCCTCTTCCTTCATTCGGTTATTTTCATAATATTCAGGCATTGGAGCATGATCTGAGATTCCAAGTTCAGTATAGCCTTCCTTGATTGCGACTTTTACGTAATCTTCTACATTTCCAATGGCATGTTCACATCGATAATTGTGAGTATGAAAATTTGTCTTATTCATAGTTTACCCCATTCTATCCTTTTTCAAATTTTTTTCTTTTTGTATATTTTTACCAATTATTTTTGGAAAAAAATAAAGGTTTTAAATAAATTTATTTTTGTTTTTTTAGTGAAAATTTTTTTGATATAATGTAAATAAAAATATAAATATTTAAGGAGGAAATTTTTTTGATTTCAACAAGTAATTTATCTGTCCAGTTTGGTGGACGAAAACTTTTTGATGAAGTAAATATAAAATTTACAGAAGGGAACTGTTACGGTATTATTGGACCGAACGGGGCTGGAAAATCGACATTTTTAAAGGTTTTAACTGGAGAGCTTGATTCTACTTCTGGAGAAGTTATTGTAGAAAAAAATAAAAGACTGTCATTTTTAAAACAGGATCACTTTGCATATGAAGATGAAGAAGTGCTAAATGTAGTAATGATGGGACACGCAAAATTATATGATATTATGATGCAAAAAAATGCACTATATGCAAAAACTGAATTTACAGAAGAAGATGGAAATTTAGCGGCTGAACTTGAAGGAGAATTTGCAGAATTAGACGGATGGGAAGCTGAAACAAATGCTGAAAAATTTCTAGTCGGGCTTGGAATCCCCGCTGAAATGCATCACAAATTAATGAAGGAATTAACAGAGCCTGAAAAGGTAAAAGTGCTGCTTGCACAGGCTATTTTTGGAAATCCTGATATTCTATTGCTAGATGAGCCTACAAATGGACTTGACTTGCATGCTGTAAAATGGCTTGAAGATTTTCTGATGGATTTGGAAAATACAACTGTACTTGTTGTTTCCCACGATAGACACTTTTTTTAAATAAAGTTTGTACTCACATTGCCGACATTGATTACGGGAAAAATTAAAATGTTTCGTTGGAAACTATGATTTCTGGTACGAATCAAATCAACTAATGCAGGAATTAATTAGAAACCAAAATAAAAAAATGGAGCAGAAGAAAAAAAGGAACTGCAAGACTTTATTGCCCGTTTTCTCTGCCAATGCTTCAAAAATCAAAGCAGGCTACTAGCCGTAAAAAGCAATTGGAAAAAAATTACAATTTGAAGATATGCAAGTTTCCAACAGAAAATATCCATATATTGAATTTAAGCCTGAAAGAGAAGCTGGAAATAATATGTTAAGAGTTGAAAATCTGACAAAAACTGTTGATGGGGAAAAAATTCTTGATAATATTTCATTTACAGTAAATACTGGAGATAAAGTTGTCATTTTGTCAAAAAATGATATAGCTAAAACTACTCTTTTCCGAATTTTAGCTGGAGAATTAGAACCTGATTCTGGAAAAGTTGAATGGGGAGTTACAACTTCACAAAGCTATTTCCCAAAAGATAATTCAGAATATTTTGAAAACGTTGATTTATCACTAATTGACTGGTTAAGACAATTTTCAGAAGATCAGCATGAGGAATATGTACGTGGTTTCCTAGGAAGAATGTTATTTTCAGGAGAAGAGGCCAGAAAAAAAGCCAAAGTTCTTTCTGGAGGAGAAAAAGTACGTTGCATGCTTTCAAAAATGATGTTATCTAATGCAAATGTCCTGCTGCTAGACAACCCAACAGATCACTTGGATCTTGAATCAATTACATCGTTAAATAAGGCACTGGAAAGATTTGACGGAACAATTTTATTTACAACACATGACCACGAATTTATTCAGACAATCGCAAATAAAATAATCGAAATTACTCCAAAAGGAATTTTGGAAAAGGAAATGGAATACGATGATTATTTAAACGATGAAAATGTCGAAGCAAGACTTAAAGAATTATATAGTTAATAAATTTTTTTATTATACTATTTCTCATTTAAAGCATCGAACTGATTATAAAATTTTTTTAAAGAATCAGTATCTCTTGTTAGAATATAACTTCTATTTTTTTAAATTAATTAAAAAAATAGCAGGATTTTTTTAATATTTCCTGCCATTTTTTTATTTTTTCCTATTTCTTTCTTAATTTTTTTACTTGCCATGATAAATTACGCTGTGAACTACTCCCACTTATAGAAGAGGGAGACTTCTTGCTATCTTTTTGTTAAAAACTTTTTTTCAATTTATCAATTTAAACAGTTAATCAAAAAAATATTTTATTTTTTTATTCACTTGATTGCTATAAATATAGCCATATTCATTTCCATTATATCTTATGTAATACCAGTCATCTGCTGTTTTTGCTTATTGCATAAACTGTTTGCCCAGTTTTTTTAATCTAGATTTTTATTGTAGATTTTTGTTGTCGGTTTTTTTCTCTTATGTTGCTGTAACCTTCACTTGAAGTTATAACAAGTTTTTCCTATGATTTTTCTTTTAATTGGCTGTCATGAATATATCCTGTAAATGTTTCTATCTATGCCTCCATCATAGTAGGTCACTTTATGCCAATCTCCAGATTTTTTTCATCACTTTCCAATATTTCTCCATTTTTTTAATGGTATCTACTACCTTAGAATCTTTAGTGGCAGATTGTCTTATATTAATTGCATTATCCTTTGATGAAGTTATAAAAGGCAGTTCCCATTGAAATGGTACTAAAAAAATTACAGACAAAGCTAAAATCAAAAAAATCCATTTTTTAAACTTTTTCATAAGAATCACTCCTTTTTAAGTTACAAAATTCTTAAAAAAATTAAATCTGAAATATCGTTTCACTAGTATTATAACTCATTTTTACAGATTTGCAAGTAAAGTTCAAAAAAATATGAAAAAAATTATTAAAAAAATTTTTTTAAATCAGATTATTTATTTTTCATTTACAAATCCTCAGCTCCAAAAGAATAAGGCAGAAGTTCTTCGATTGAAGCAATTTTATATTTTCCATCTCTATTTGCCAAAATTATAACCGTATCTTTATCAGAAAACTCTCTTATTACTTGCCTGCATGCCCCACATGGACTAATCGGCTCTAGCGTATTCCCAGTTACAATAAGCAGCCTTATTTTCTTCATGCCTTGTGTAACCGCCGTTGTAATTGCATTTCTTTCAGCACAAAGAGTAAGTCCAAAAGAAGCATTTTCCACATTAACTCCCTTATGCTTTTTTCCATTATTGTCGATTAATAATGCAGCGACAGGGAATTTTGAATATGGAACATAAGCTCTTTTCAATAGAAAATTCACTTCATCAATATAACTTAATATTTCTTTTTCATCCATTTATTCTACCTCCTTTTTTTATCTCAAATCATCAAAAAGAGAAAGCTGAACTACATCGCTTTTTAAAATTGTACTTAACTGAACTCCGATAAGCCGCACCTCATCCTTTTTCTCAAAAAATTCCAGATTTTCAAGAGCAGCTTCATAAATTGTATCCCCATTATTTGTTGCACTTTTTAAAGTTTTAGATCGGGTATGAGTCACAAAATTAGAATATCTTATTTTTACCGTAACTGTCTTTGCAAACTCATTTTTCTCAATAAGCCTGTCACTCAATCTTTTAGACTGCCTTTTCAATTCAGAATACAATGTCAAAATATCATTTTCCGCCTGATGAAAAGTAATCTCATGTCCATAAGACTGTCTCTTTCTATCCGTATTTATCTCAGAAATATGCAATCCCCGAATTGAATTATACAAATATTCCCCCTTACTTTCCCCAAATCTTCTAACAAGTTCATTTTTTCCAATTTCATACAGCTGAAAAACCTTTGTTATATTAAACAATTCCAGCACTTCCCTAGTCTTTTTCCCAATTCCTGGAATTATGCCCAGTTCCTTATCATAAATATAATCCAAAAAATGATCACGATCTTTAAAAATAAAATATCCATTCGGCTTATCAATATCACTTGCAATTTTTGCGCTAATCTTGCTAAAGCCAATCCCAACTGAACAAGTTAAACGGGAATTATCAAAAATATACTTTTTAAATCTTTTTATAAATTTCTCAATTTTTTTAAAAATTTCTTCTCTTTTACTAAAGCTTTTACATTTTTTTATTTCTTATAAACTCTGTAATATCAATGTACCCCTCATCAACAGAAGTAAATTCACATTTCTTCAGAACTTTTTTTATTAACTCCTGTATTCTTCTTCCTTCTTCAAAATAAACACCCTTTCTAAGATTTACAACAATAAGATTCGGACATAGACGTTTAGCCTGAACCGTAGGCATAGCCGATTTTACACCATATTTCCTGGCTTCATAGCTGGCAGTCGTAACAACTCCATATCCTATCGCAATGGGCTTTCCACAAAGCTCACTGTTATCCCGCTGTTCTATTGAAGCAAAAAAGGCATCCATATCATAATGCAAGTAAATTTTTCCTTTTTCCATAATTAAAATTCCTCTTTTTACAAATTTATTTATATTATTTGCTAGATTCCTTGCAAAGAAATTCGTAACTATTTCGATGTTTAAACGATAAATAGTGTCAGAAGCAAATTTCATTCAAAAAAATATAAATAATAAAAAAACTACCCTGAAAATGAAAAAAATCTTCAGGATAGCCTTTGTAAAAGTTCTATTATTTAGCTTCTGCAACTTTGTCAGCTAATTTTTTTCCAACTTTAAATTTAACTACTTTTTTTAGCTTCAATTTTAATTGGAGCACCAGTTGATGGGTTTCTTCCTTCTCTAGCTGCTCTTTCTTTTTACTTCAAAAAGTTCCCCAACCTACAAATTGGATACTTTCACCTCTTTACTAAAAGATTCTTCTGTTGTTTCTAAAAAAAGCATTTACCAATTCTTCAGCTCTTTTTTTAGTTTCTCCTGTTGCTTTTTGCATAAGCATCTACAAATTCTTTTTTTGACATTTTATCTCCTCCAAACTTTTTTTCATTGTTTATTATATGTTACCACATTTTCAGTATTTGTCAAGGATTTCTTAAAATAAAAATATCTTATTATCTTTTTTTAATCATTTTTTCTTCTTGAAATCACTTTTTATAATTTCATTCACAACAAACGGAACAAGTGACAATCCAATTACCATTCCCCAATGACTCGGATCTATCGCAGTCACTTTAAACATTTGTGCAATACTTGGAATTGAAGTCAAGCCAATTTGCAAAACTATTCCAATAATAATTGAACCAATTAAGAATTTATTTCCAAAAAATCCAATTTCAAAAATAGTCTTTTTACTATTTCTCATCGACAATGAATAAAACAATTGCGAGAATGTAAGAACGATAAACGCCATTGTTCTTCCATAAGTTAAAATTTCACGTGTTGCAGGATTACTGTCTTTTACGGCTGAAATAGGCACAGTCCCGCTATGAATAATTCCTAGGTAAAATGCCACAAGTGTAAGCACTCCAATCAGCACTCCACCAACAATTGATCTCATTCCCGCACCTTCAGAAAAGAAACTCTCCTTCGGATTTCTAGGTTTTCTAGTCATAACTTCCTTATCTCCAGGATCCATTCCAAGCGAAATTGCTGGTAATGTATCAGTTATTAGGTTTACCCATAAAAGCTGAGTTGCGACTAACGGTATTGCCCATCCAAATAATGTTGCGATAAATACACACAAAACTTCTCCCTAAATTACAAGAAAGCAAGAATATAATTGTCTTCTTGATGTTGTTAAAAATATTTCTTCCTTCTTCAATCGCATGAATTATCGTAGTAAAATTGTCATCAGTCAAAATCATATCACTAGCACCTTTAGAAACATCTGTACCAGTAATTCCCATAGCAACTCCTATATCGGCAAATTTAAGCGACGGCGCATCGTTTACTCCATCTCCAGTCATTGACACAATATTTCCCTGCTCTTTAAACGCTTTTACAATCTTAACTTTATGCTCAGGCGAAACTCTTGCAAACACTCTATATTTATTCACTTCCTTAGCAAATTTATCATCTGGAAATCTCATCAATTTCAGCACCAGTCAAACTTTGGCTAATATCTGTCGCAATTCCAAGCTCTTTTGCAATCGCAACTGCCGTATTCTTATGATCTCCAGTTATCATAATCGGAGTAATTCCAGCATTTTTAGCTTCCACAATCGAATCTTTCACTTCAGTTCTAGGCGGATCAATCATTCCAACAATTCCAACTACAACCAGATCTTTTTCCATCTCTTCAGGTGAAATTTGACTGTCAACATCTTTAAATGCCACTCCAAGCACTCTTAATGCATCATCAGACATTTCTTCAGCAACTTTCAATATTTTATTTTTTTCTTCTTCAGTCAATGGTAAAATTTCTCCATTTACAAGAATTTTATTTGCTCTTATAAGAATGTTGTCAATCGCACCTTTTGTATGAACTCTATATTTTCCACCTTCTTCATTAAGTGTCGACATAAGTTTTCTGTCCGAATCAAATGGATTTTCAGAAACTCTTTTATATTTAGTATTCAATGCATTTTTTTCCAAATCAAATTTATTTCCCAAGACAATCAGAGCCACTTCTGTCGGATCTCCAATATCTTGTCCATTTTCAACAGATGCATCCGAGCAAAGCACAAACGAACGAATTAACTCAGTTTCATCAACATTTGCCTTTTGTCCATCTTGACTGGAAATATCCCTTAAATTATCCAAAGTATAAGTTTTTACAACAGTCATCTTATTTTGAGTAAGCGTTCCCAGTTTTATCAGAACAAACAATATTTACCGCTCCCAATGTTTCAACTGCTGGTAATTTTCTTACAATCGCATTTTTCCTTGACATAGTCTTTACCCCAAGTGAAAGTACAATCGCAACAATCGCAACAAGTCCTTCAGGAATTGCCGCCACAGCCAAACTTATCGCAGTCATAAACATATCAACCGCTTCTCTTCCTTGAATCAACCCTATGACAAAAATAATTCCACAAATTGCTAAAGCTCCATATCCCAAAATTTTTCCAAGCTCTTCCAATTTTATCTGAAGCGGAGTTAATGTATTGTTATCTTCATCCAAAATCTGTGCAATTTTTCCAATTTCAGTATTCATTCCAGTTTCAACTACAACTCCTTCTCCTCTTCCGTAAGTTGCCATAGTTGACATAAATGCCATATTTTCCTTATCTCCAATTGGTATTTTTGCATCAGTTGTAATAAAATTAGCATCCTTTTCACTTGGAACAGATTCTCCAGTAAGTGCCGACTCTTCAATCTGCAAATTAGCACTTTCAATAAGTCTGACATCTGCTGGAATATATCTTCCCGCATCAATTACTAAAATATCTCCTGGCACCAGTTCTTCCGAATTAACTTCAATAACTTCGCCATTTCTTCTAACCAAGCTCTTAGGTGTCGTCATCTGCTGCAACGCTTCCAATGCCTTTTCCGCCTTAGATTCCTGTACAACTCCAACTACTGCATTTATAAGAACAACCGCTAAAATTATCAAGGCATCTGCTATTCCATCTTTTCCATGTGCAATAATATTAATGACAGCCGCACCAATTAGCACATAAATAAGCATATCCTGAAGCTGTGCCAAAAATAACTGCAGCAAACTTTTTTTCGGCTTTCCTTTCAATTTATTAGGTCCATATTTTTCCAGCCGCTTTTTTACTTCTTCAGTTGAAAGTCCCGTCTTTTCCGAAACATTCAGCTCTTTTAAAACATCCTTTGATGATTTAGTAAACCACATATTCACCTTACCTCTTCTTTCTTAAAAATCTTTGTAGATATTATACACTAAAAATTCAATTTATTTCATTATAATTTTTAAATTTTTTTAAAAAAAAATTGTCTAATTTTTTTCAATTGATGAAATAACTAGACAATTTACAAAAAAATATTTTTTTATTTAATTTGTGATTATTGCTATTTTTGTAGCTTTTGAACTCAATTCTTCTGTTTTCAAATCTTCCTTCTTCAGTATCATTTGTAGCAATTGGTTCAGATTCCCTCTTGATTCTACACCTAAAATTCTTGGAAGGATCTAATCCGAAATTCTAACAATTTATCTCTAACTGCTATTGCCCTTCTCATACCTAAAAGCCATATTATAAGCATCAGTACCTTTAGAATCTGTATGTCCTATAATTGTCAATCTGAAGTCATTTTGTTCAGCATAGTCTTTAACGTTTCTCAATAATTCAAAGTATTGAGGTTTAACTACTGATTTATCGAAATCGAAGTTCAATCTTCCAGAATCGAATACCCAAACGTCATCTTTCTTAGGTTCTGGAGCTGGTTCTGGAATTGGTTCTGGAGCTGGCTCTTCTATCTCAAGAGCGTTAATTCTTATTGTATTTTTCTCTCATTTGAGTAGTTGTCAGCCTTCTTGCCATTAGTGGTGAAGCAACTAACAACCCTAGTGCAATTATTGTTGTTGTTGTGGTTGTTGTTCGTCTACCCATTTTTCAGCCTCTCTTTCTAATGATCTGTATTTTTGGCTACCTGGATTTGGTTTATTTTCATCTAAATAATCTTCAATATGATTTAATCTAGTTGTGTTATAATCTACTAATTTTTGCATTTGTACAAGACAAAGCTCCTAATCCTACTAATATTAATGCTAACTTTTTTTCATATTTCTAATTTCCTTTCTACTTCATCCAAATTTATTTTTTTGAAATTTTTTTAATCAGTTACTGTAATTACAGTATAACTCTCTAGTTTATTCTATCTTGGATAGCATCCAATCTTTGTTCCATTTGATCTAACATTTCATTTGTTTTATGGAATTTTTCAATGTTGCTGTTAATTTGATCTACTCTTTTTCTAATTCTTTGAATTTCCACGTCCATCATTTTACTTTCAGACATATTTCTTCTTTGAGCTCTTATTTCAGGTGTTTTTGTTTTTTTCTGTGTTGAGCTGCTTCTCTTGCTTTTTGCCGCTCTTTCTTGTGCTTGCGCTCTAGCCGCTTCAGCTCTATCACGTGCTTCTTGAACTGTATCTGATGTTGTTGTTACAGTTTCTTCAACTGGAACTACTATAACTTCTTCTGTTACTACACCTTTGGCTGCATCTTTAGCTTGTTGAGCTTGTCTTTGTTTAGCCACTTTAACTAATCTTTGCACTGCGGCATCAGTATCACTTTTAGCTGAGAATGATAATTGACTCATTGCCAAAAACCATTACCGCTGCTAATCCTAATATTTTTTTCATTGATTTTCCTTTCTAAATATCATTTAAATATTATTTTTATTGAAATAACTGAATTGGCTTATTTAACTCTTCTTGTTTTTTTAGGAGCGTTTTTAACGCCATCTCTTCCAAGAACGCTATCAAATTCTCCTAACTCTTTTTCTTCTCTTTGTACACTTCTTACTACTCTTTCGTAAAAATCTACTCTAGCTGCTGCTTTAGCCGCATTGTATTCAAGTTTTTCAATTGATGATTTTGGTTTAACTCTTTCTTTTTCTTCTACTACGCCATCTTCATCTATCGTTACTAATTTTTCTGTTGTCATTTCACGCTCTTTTGGCGCTTTTAAACTTTTATAGTAATCTTCTCTAGCTTGTTTTAAGACACTTTGAGCAGAATCTGCCATCATTGGAACCGATAATGCAGCTACTATTCCGCACAATAATAATTTTTTTGCTTTCATCTCTTAATTACCATTCCTTTCATTAATTCATTACTGATAATAATGCATCCAATTCAGCAATTTTTTTCTCTTTTTCTGCTATGCTCTTATTTATGTTTTTGTAGACAGTTTCAGAGTTGTTCAATATTTTTTTATATTTATCTCTATGCCATCTTACTTCTGAATCTACTCTTAATTTTTCTACCAATTTTTTTCTCTGCTTGTTTGTTTTGCTTTCAAGTCTTCCACTTCAGCTTCCAATTGAGCCTTTTGTTGAATATAGCTTTGTTTTTGCGCATCTTCTTTTCTCATTAATTCATTGAATTGGCTTTCAATTGTACTTAAGTTGCTTTCTAAGCTCTTTTTTTCAGCAGAGAAACCTATTGATGAAACCATCATTATTCCAACTAAAAAGAATATTGTCTTTTTTTCATTCGATTTTCCTCCTAATTTTTTTATTTGCCTAAAACTCCCTGTAACATCAAAGTCACAGAATCACTGGATAACAACTGTCTTTGTTCAGTTAATCGAACTTGCCAGCCTATCCCCGTAGTTCCTTAGGTTTGCATATTTCAAAAATTATTATATAATTTATGACAATAATTTTCAATTCACAAACCAAATATGGAACTACTATCAAATCACTTGCTTAATCATCACTTGTTTTTTTATTATACCAAATTATAAAAAAAATACAATTAATTTTTTTCAAATAAAACACAAAAAAATTATGATTTTTTTCTCTAAAGAAGCCTTTAAAATCAGTATAAAAAAATATTTTTTTACCCTGCTAAATTTAAATATTTTTTTAATTTTTTTCAAAAAAATTCCTTCTACTGTCTTAACTTCTTCAAGCTGTTCCACTAATTCTTCTTCAAACGACAATTTTGAAATTTCTGCCAATAAATCTAAATGCTCCTTTTTAGTTCCTTCTGGAGCGGCAATCATAAAAATTAACTTTGAAGGTTCTCCATCCATGCTTTCAAAATCGACACCTTCATGAGAAATTCCCATTGCAAGAGAAAGAGATTTTACTAATGGCGTTCTTGCGTGAGGAATTGCGATTCCATCTTGCATTCCTGTCGGTGTTAATTTTTCCCTTTCATTTATTTCTCTCACAAATTCTTCAAGATCTTCTGAATCAATAATTCCGCTTTTTACAAACAGCTGTGCCATTTCATTAATAGTTTCCGCTTTCGTTGTTCCCTTCAAATCTAAATTTACTCTTTCAGGCACTAAATATTCTAGTATTTTCATATTTTTATGCAGGATAATCCCACATTCTCCTTTCAAAATTTTTTTTAATTTATTTTTTTCTGAAACTTTTCCCACCTTTTCAAAATCTCATCCAAAGCTTCGTTTTCAGACATTTCTGATAAATTGCAAATAATATAGTCTTTTTCCTTTCTGAACCAGGTCATCTGCCTTTTTGCATATCTTCTACTTTCTTTTTTTATTTCCTCAACTGCTTCATCCAATGTAATTTTACCATCAAAGTGCATAAACAGTTCCTTGTACCCAATCGAAGATATTTTATGAAGCTCTTCTGTATATTTATTATATACTTTTTTTGCCTCTCCGACAAGTCCTTTTTGCAATCATAATTTCAACTCGCCTATTAATCCTATCGTAAAGTTCATCTCGATTCCGTGTCAAAAAAATATCTTCAAAAAAAGTCGTAATCATTATTTTTTTACATTTTGAGTCCTTAACTCGCTAAATTTCCCACCAGTTAAAAGGCACACTTCAATGGCACGAACCAGCCGCAACTTATTAGATAAGTCAATTTCTTCATAGGATTTTTTTCATCTAATTTTTTTCAAAGTTTCCTGTAATTCATCAAGACTTTTTACTTTCCAGCTCTTTTCTAATTTTTTTCATCCTTTGAAGGCAATTTTGCAAATCCATCTGTAATTGACCTTATATAAAGACCCTGTTCCACCTGCAATAATAATATTTTTTTCCCATTTTTTTGCAAGAATTTTTCATTCAAAATATTATTTACATCTCTTTCAAAAATCTCCCACAGAATAATCTTCGCTAGGACTTGCAACATCAATCATATAGTGCTTCACGCCTTGCATTTCTTCATCGGTTATTTTTTTGCAGTTCCAATATCCAGTTCTTTATAAATTTGAGATGCATCCGCCGATATTATTTCTGCATCAATCTTTTTTTGCAAGCCTTATTGACAAATCAGTTTTTCCCAACTCCAGTAGCGCCTGCAATCACAATTCCTTTTGCTATTTTTATTTACCTCCTGCTATAAGTAGACCACATTTTTTTAACTTTTTTTCAATATCAAATTTATAAATTATAAAAAAATTTAAGCTAAATTACATATTCAAATTCATAACCTGCAATAATTATCACATCCCCTTGCTCAACACCAGCATTTTTCAAGCTCTGTTTCCATACCAAGGCTTCTCATCTTTTTGCAGGAAATCTATAATTCCCTCTTCTCCAATAAATACATATTTTCTCAATACGTCATCCACAATTCTTCCATCAACTTCAAATACATTGTCTGAAACTTTTTTTATAATCCAGTCTTCCTTTTTTTATTATTTTTCTCGAATCAATTCCTCAACCGAATGAACTTCTTCCAATTCTTCCCTAGGTATTTCCTGAATTAATTCCCAAGCCTTTGATAAAACTGGCTTTAATCCATCATTTGCAATTACAGAAACTGGATAAACAAATTCTGCTCCATTTTCCTTCACAAATTTTTCAAATTCATCATTTTTTTCATCTTCATAGAGCATATCAATTTTATTTGCCACTACAATTTGCCGCTTTTTTTAGATAATTTTTTTCACTATAATTCTTCAATTCGTGATTTATTTTTCAAAAAAAGTCTTCCTTAGGATCACGTCCATCAAGCCCTGAAATATCCACAATATGAATAATCAGCTTACATCTTTCAATATGCTTTAAAAATCTATCTCCAAGTCCCACTCCTTCGTGAGCCCCTTCAATAAGCCCAGGGCACATCTGCTACCACAAAACTTTCCTCATCTCCCATTCTGACAACTCCCAATTTGGGCTTTAATGTTGTAAAATGGTAACTTGCAACTTTTGATCTGGCAGCTGACACTTTGTTAATAAAAGCTGGATTTTTCCAACGCTTGGATAGCCAACAAGTGCCACATCAGCAAGCAGCTTTAATTCTAATTTTATTTTTAATTCTGCACCTTCACGTCCACTTTCTGCTATTCTTGGAGCTTTTTTCACAGATGACTTAAAATGGATGTTTCCACGTCCGCCATCTCCTCCCTTTAAAAATATAACTTTTTTTCATTTGGAATATCCAAATCAAGCAAAAAGTTTATTCGTTTCAAAATCCCTAACCATTGTTCCAACTGGAACCTTTATAATCAAATCTTCTCCAGATTTTTCCAGTAGAACGTGCCGCAGCGCCTTTTTGTCCCATCCTGTGCCTTAAACTTTTTACTGCTCTTAAAGTCAACAAGCGTATTAATATTGGGATCAGCAATAAAGACAATATCTCCACCTTTTCCGCCATCTCCACCGTCAGGCCCTCCAAACTGAACAAATTTCTCACGCCTAAACGTAGCAGCTCCATCCCCTCCTTTTCCAGAAATTACTGTAATTACACTTTCATCTATAAACATTTCATCATCCTTTTTCTTTTTTTATACTTCTTTTCCGTTTGCTTGATAAAATTAAATTTTATAACAAATCTTTAACTTAAAGCAAGCTATTTACTTTTAGTTCTGCTTGTTGCAGCCGCCTTTTTTTCTTTCCTATAATTCCAAGGCTCTGTATATCCTTTTTCTAGAAAAACAGCCCCAATTTTTTTCTGCTTCGCATTTTTCTTGATATTTTTTTCAAATTGCGTGTCTTTTTTTAGCATATTCCTGATACCACCAGGCATTTCCCGTTTTTTTACCATTTCTTCATTAACATTTTTTTACCATCCGCATAAATAATCGCAACTGTTCTGCCATATCTATCCTTATTTTTTTCACTTCCACGCTCAAATTTTTTCCCAGTCACCAATTTTTTTCAAGCGCCTGTCTGCTTTCAGATCCATAATCCTGTGTTTTTTTCAGGTGCATCCATCCCGTACATCCTAATTCTCAAAGCATCTCTCCAACAAATTTTTCCATTTTCAACCTTTTGAATATTAATCGTATCTCCATCGCTAACCTTCAGCACTTGATAGCCCATCTAAAATTTCAGGTTTCAACTTCTTTTTCTTTAGATTTCTTAGTTTTTAGAACTTTTTTTGCCATTATTTTTGGGAAATTTTTGACATTTTTTTGGCTTTTTTTCCAGCACTTTTTTTCAGAACCCTTTCCGCCTTTACTAAACATCCCAAAAAAATCATAACTGCCGCAATTATAATTATTGCAGCAATTAATACTATCTGAGATTTTCCGTCATCAATTTTTTTTGCCATTTTTCTCCTACTTTTTTACTATTTTTCAAGCGCCTGTTTAAAATCTGCAATCAAGTCGTCAATATTTTTCAAATCCAGCTGCAACTCTAATCAATGAATGTGTAAATCCTCTAGCTTCCTTTTTCTTCTTCAGGCATTTCTGCATGAGTTATTGTGCTTGGATGAGTTACCAATGTTTCAGCTCCACCAAGACTTGCTGCAAATAATGCCACATTTAAACTTTCAAAAAAATGTTTTTTTACTTTTTGAGTCATCTTTTAAAGTGAACGAGAATACTGAACCTCCGCCTGTCGCTTGACTTTCATGAATCTTTTTTTACCTTTATTCGTATCTAAAGTCGGATAGTAAATTTTTATCAACTGCATCGTGACTTTGGAAAAAAATTCTATAAGTTTTTTTGCATTTTCCTGTGCCGCTTCCACTCTTAATTTTCAATGTTTTCAAACTTCTCATCAAAAGCCAGCTGTCAAACGGAGATATTAAAGCACCAGCCGCAACTTGTGAAAATTTAATCTTTTCTGCAAGCTCCTCATCATTTGTAATTGCAACTCCACCTAGTAAATCATGGTGTCCTGACAAAAATTTAGTTGCACTGTGAACTACAATATCAATTCCAAAATCAAGCGGCTTTTGCAAATATGGCGTCATAAACGTATTATCTGCAATAGTTATAAGATTATGTTCCTTTGCAAGTTTTACAACTCCTCTTATATCAGTTACATCAAGTAGCGGATTTGACGGTGTTTCAATAAAAATTGCTTTAGTATTAGGTTTTAACGCTTTTCTTATATTTTCTAAATCAGTTGTATCAACAAATGTAGATTCTATTCCAAATCTTGAGTAAATGTCGTGTAAAACTCTATAAGTCCCTCCATAAATATCTTGTCCCAAAATGATATGATCTCCAGCAGAAAACATTGTAAATACAGATGTCGTAGTTGCCATCCCAGATGAAAAGGCATAGGCATATTTTCCATTTTCAAGAGCCGCAATAATTTCCTCCAGTTCATTTCTCGTAGGCGCTGAAACTCTAGAATATTCAAATTCCTGCGTCACTCCAAATTCTGCAACAGGAAATGTAGAAGCAAAATTAACATTTGTTCCCCATAATTCCTTCTTTTTCCCTTCTCTTACTCCGTGTATTGTTTTTGTTTCAAATTTCATAACTTATCAGCTCACTTTCTATATTTTTATCAATTTTTTTATTTAAAATTTACAATAATTTGTGCGGAATTTTTATTATTTTCTCATAAGCAATACGCTTTGCCCCTAAGTCAGGCTCCCCTATCCAAATAAATTAAGCCGCAAAAAAACTAAAACCCATTTTTTTCGCAAGAAGCCTTTTTCATCGGCTCATTATTTTCATGCGTATCCGCCTTTAAACTAAGTATCTTATTCTCGATGCAAACTCCTTTCAGAAAAATTCCAGTATTTTTTTGTAGCAAGACCTTTATTTTTTTCACATCAGAATCGACTGCCAGCCTATGAACTACCATATATCATCATCATCTGTTATCCATTTTCCCCTCAATCTTAGAATATGGCTCTTCTCTTTCAGGCGATAATACAATCGTTCCAACAATTTTTCCTGAAACTTTTTCTCCAGAGTTTTCATTATTTTCAGCAGTTTCTTCCAAAACATAACTAATTCCTTTTTTTACATCACTTTCAATAACTTCCCTATTTGGATACCCCTTTTGCCATTGATCCAATCCCATTTTCTTCAATTCAGCTTTCGCCTTCTCAATGATTTCCAAAATTCTGTCAATATCATCAAAAGTTGATTTTCTAAAATTCATCAAATTTTCTACCTCCTTCAATTAAATAATTTATATTTGCCAATTTATTTCATCTTTCCCCAATTCTTTCAAAATTTCATTAGCCTTTTTAAAATGTCCACAGCCAAAAAAATCCACGGCTTGCCGACAACGGACTAGGATGTACACTTTCCAGAATATAATGTCTATCCGTATCAATAAAGGCTTTCTTGCTTTTTGCATTATTTCCCCAAAGTATGAAAATTAACGGATCTTCACGTCTATTTAAATATTTTATCACATTATCTGTAAAAATTTCCCAGCCTATCTTTGAATGTGAGTTAGCATTTCCAGCAACTACTGTAAGCGCTGTATTTAAAAGCAGCACTCCCTTGCTTTGCCCAGCTTTCAAGAAATCCATTTCTGCTCATTTTATAACCAAATTCATTTTCTATTTCCTTGTAAATATTTTTTAAGGAAGGCGGCAATGCAACTCCCTGCTTTACTGAAAATGCCAGTCCGTGTGCCTGATTTTCCCCATGATACGGATCTTGCCCCAAAATTACAACTTTGCAGTCCTTGTAGCTTGTCAGCTTAAATGCAGAAAAAATTTCATATTTATCAGGATAAATTGTCTTTGTCTTATATTCACTTATCAAAAAAATTTTTCTCAAGTTCAAATAATAATCCTTTTTCAAATTCCTTTTTCATTTTTTTAAAAATTTCATCCCAGTCATTTCCAATATTAACCATTTTTTTCCTCTTCCTTTCCCTAAAATATTTTTTTAAAAATAGAAATTATATTTCTAATTATTTAACAATAAATATCTCAATCCTTTGCTAAAAAATAAATTTACTAGATATGTCTATCTTATCTCTATATTTATTTTTACTAAATTCTGAGTTTTATATAAAAAATGAACTTATACAAACGGATTATAAAAATCTTCCTCCATTTACCTTCAACATGACTATTGAAATAACTGCAAATATTGCAGTCACAATAATGCCACAACATCCGCCATTTTCATTTTCCTAGCCTGATACCAAGTCCTTTTTCTTTTTCCCAAATCCCTCTCAAAATCATAGCATTGCTTATAATATCTATTTTTTTCAATGCTTGAAAAATATTAACGGCATTAAAGTATAAGATACATTTTTTTATTCTTGTCATTAATTTTACATTTTTTGAAATATCAATTCCCTTTTGCCTGCTGTGCCTTGCTAATTATGACAAAAGTCCTCCTGAACTGTCGGAATGTACCTTAGTGCAATTGAAACTGCATAGGAAAAATTTATAGGGCACTCCTATTTCTATTTAGCGAAGAGGCAAACTCGCTTGGATTTGTTGTAATTATGAAAAGTAATGCAACAGGAATAACTGAAAAAAATATTTTACAAATATATTAAATTCATAAAATAACTGTTCCCCAAGTTATCACATAATTTCCAAAAAAATCTTAAAGAAATATCATGTCTTGTTCCATATATCTTTGTTCCCTCAAGCGGAGAAAATAAAAAAATCATAATTAAATTTAATACAAGAAAAAAATAGAAATTAGATAAAAATACGATTTTTTTATTTCATTAAATTTTATTTTTTTGAAATTTTTAAAAAGCACAAATCCCAAAAAGTGTCAAAAGCTGCAAGAAAGTCTTGTATCATAGGTAAGCATAATAGCCACAGTCCACAATATAAAGCAAATCAGTTTTTGCAGCTCCATTTAATCTATGAATTACTGAATCTTTTTCAATATACTCCAGTAAAAATGTATTTTTCCATCTAACCACCCGCCTTTTTTTCTGTTCTTTTTCACAATTTTTTTCATAATGAACAAATGTACTTATGAGTTCTTCAGGGTTTATTTCTATTTTTTCTGCCACGTAATGAAGTGAAGTTTCCCTTAAATTTGCCTGTTCCAGTACTTTTTTATCTGCCAAAATCTGTGCTGGATTTCCAGATTTTTATAATTTGTCCATCATTAAAAAAACATAAGCCTTGTCGGTATATTCCAGCATTAGATGCATATCATGGGTTATAAATAAAATTGTAATTCCATATTCATTCAGCCGCTTCAAAAATTCCATTATTTCCCTATAATGAAAAAGATCCTGCCCAGCAGTCGGCTCATCAACTATTATTATTTCAGGCTCTAAAACAAGCACAGATGCTATCGTAACTCTTTTCTTCTGCCCGTAGCTAAGTGCCTTTATTGGCCATTTCCTAAATGACTTTAATTTACATATTTCCAAAATTTCAAGAACTCTTTTTTCTATTTCATCTTCAGAAACACCTCTAGTTTTCAGCCCCAATGCAACTTCTTCAAAAACTGTAACTTTTGAAATCATCGCATTTGGATTTTGCAGTACAAATCCTATTTTTTCAGCTCTTTTTGCTATACTTTCATTACTTATATCCAAATTTTTTTATAATAAATTTTACCTTCATCTTGCCTTTCAAATCCCTGCAATAACCTTTGACAACGTTGACTTTCCAGCTCCATTTGAGCCAACAATGCTTATCATTTCACCTTTTTTTCCACACCTAAATTTATATTTTTTTAAGATTTTTTTCTTTTTTTCATTATATGAAAATGAAATATTTTTCCAGCTTTAATAATATATTTTTCAGATTTTTTTACTTTCTTTTTGGAGAATTATATTTTTATCCAATTTAAAATATTATCTTTTGCTGCAGAAAAAAATCAATTTTTTTCAAGATTAGAAATATCATCATATTTTTTTCAAGATTATCGTTGCTATATTTAAGCAAAAGAAATATACAAAGGTTCTCTTATATTCATTTTGCCTAGCAAATTTCCCTTCAAAATATTATCAGGCGTATCATCAGCAATAATTCTTCCCTTATCAACGACAATAATCCTGTCAATTCCCCTATGCAGCACATCTTCAAGCCTATGCTCTATAATTACCGTTGTAAGTTTTTTATCTTTATGAAGTTCACTTATCAATTCAATGGCATGTTTTCCACTAAGCGGATCAAGATTTGCAAGCGGTTCATCATAAAGCACTATTTTAGCATTATCAACCATAATTCCAGCAAGCGATACTTTCTGTTTCTGCCCTCCCGATAAATCCTGCGGCTTCAAGTCAAGCAATGTTTCAATCCTTACAAACTGTGCTATTTCCTTTACCTTTTCTTTCATTACAGCCGTTTCAACCTCATCATTTTCCAATGCAAAAGCTATATCTTCAGCAACTGTAAGCCCTACAAACTGTGCATCTGAATCTTGAAGAACAGTTCCCACATATTTAGAATGTTCAAAAATCTCTTTACACCTTTTACCATAAATTTCCAGTTTCCCTTCAATTTCTCCCTTGTAAAAATATGGAGCAAGCCCATTTATACAATGTCCCAAAGTGCTTTTCCCCGAGCCTGATGCCCCTATTATCACAACTTTCTCCCCTTCATAAATTTTCAAATTTATATCATGCAATGTAGGTTCCGACTGACTTTCATATTTAAATGTAAAAATCTTTCAAAATTTATTGCAATTTTTTTCTTCCTTCTTTTTTTCTTCCAATAATTCTCCTCCATTATTCTCCATTTCAAAAATACCCGCCTAATCTTCCCACAGTTGCTAATACTTAAAAACTGTCTGAAAAGTGCGGGTTATTTAAATTATTCCTCTTTTAAGCTTCCTTTGCTTATTATTGTTTTTTTGAAAATGCAAATATTAAAATTGTTCCTAAAAATAGCCACAACCAGCATATTTCCAAGCGCCGCTACAACTCCTTGCGCAAATGCCTTTTGCTTGCGGTTCTTTATATATTGCAATATCAATAATTGGAGCCAGAACTACCCAGCTTATTAAACTTATGATTACTTCTCCCACTATAAATTTTACAATTTTTGCTCCATTAAAATTTTCAATTTTTATGATTTTTCCTAAAAATCCAATTCCCATTCCAAAAAAATGCCGCCGCTATTACCCAGCTGAACCAAACATTTCCATATCCTGAAATATCATTAAGCGTATGCCCAATAAATCCAATCCCTAACCCAACTGCAGGCCCATATATAAATGCCATCAATGCCACAAAGGCAAAAGTTACCTGTAATGTTGTATTTGGAATAGGCGTAGGAATAGCCACAAATCTTGACAATACAATGTAAACTGCCGCTCCAATTCCCATTGCCACTACTTTTTTTATCGCTGATGCTTCCATTATTCTCACCTCTTATACATTTTTACTTATTATTTTAATATTATATACTAATATTACTTTTTTTCTCAACTAAAAAAATAGCAACTTTTTATACAGATTTCATCTGATACTTCCTAATCTTTAAAACCGTATACTTATCTCTTCCTTTTTCAACTTCCAGATGAACTGTCTCCACCTTTGCATTTTTCCAAAAATTTTTTTCTTGAAGCCTTTGTAGAATCAAGCGATTTATGCTTATCAGAAAAAGTACACTACTTTTTTTATCCCAGCCTGAACAATCGCTTTAGCACATTCATTACAAGGAAAATGAGTCACGTAAATGGTACAGTTTTTAAGAGACTTTATACTATTCAAAATCGCATTCAATTCAGCATGAACAACATAGGGATACTTCGTTTCCAAAAAATCCCCTTCCCGATCCCAAGGCATCTCATCATCTGAACTCCCTTGCGGAAACCCATTATAACCAATTCCTATTATCTTTTTTATCCTCATCAATAATACAAGCTCCAACCTGTGTAGATGGATCTTTGCTTCTCATTCCCAGACAAAAATGCTATTCCCATAAAATATTCATCCCACGATAAATAATCCTGTCTTTTAGACATTTTTCACACCTCACCTTCTAAAATACCCAATTATTTCACAACTGCTTTTTTCCTAACATCAGAAAACTGTATTTCCAATTTATCCTCTTTACTAAGCTCAATTCCTCTCTTAACAATTTCTCCATTTTTCCGAGTTATCGTATACCCTTGCTTCAAAATATCGTTTACCGAATATTTAGAAAGCTGTGCCTTTTTATACTTCAGCTCATTTTTCCGATTCTCAAAAAATTCCAGCATTATTTCATTAAATTTAGCCGATTTCTCCCTCAAATTTTCTTTTTCACTCAAAAATCACTTTTTTTCCAAATTAATTCTATCAAATCTCTGTTTACGATAATCCAGCTGCTCCTTTGACTTTTGCAAAATTCTTTTTAATTCCCTTGATAATTTTTGCTCCTTTTCCATCAAGTCAAATTTTTTATTGTCCAGAATATTTGCAAAATTCTTTATATAATAGTTATTTTTTCTATATTCCAGCTCTTTTTTCATCATTGCAACCCTATTTAAAAGTGACTTGCTCAAAAGATTTTTTTTATTTTCCAACTCATCTGCCAGTTTATCTTTTTCAGGAATCAAGATTTCCGCCGCCTGAGTCGGTGTCGCTGCCCGTTTGTCGGCAACCAGGTCAGAAAGCAAATTATCAATTTCATGCCCCACTGCTGAAATCACAGGAATTTCTGATTTATAAATAGCCTCTATCACTTCTTCCTCATTAAATGCCCACAAATCCTCAATGCTTCCACCACCACGCCCAACAATAAGCGTATCTATTTCAAGCTGCCTTTTCTTCATTCATCCTGTTAAAAAACTCAATTCCTGCCGAAACTTCACGTACAGCCCCTTCTCCTTGAACTTTTGCAGGATAAAGGTAAATATTCACATTTGGAAATCTTTTATGTGTCGTATTTATAATATCTCTAATCGCAGCCCCTGTATCAGCTGTCACAACTCCAACATTTATTGGTAATTGCGGCAATTTCTTCTTTATTTCATCAGAAAAATATCCCTTTTCAAAAATACAACTTTTTTAAGCATTTCCATCTTTTTCATAAAGTAATCCCAAAAGAATTGCTTTTTTTCAAGAAAAATCCGCCACAATCTGATAACTCCCGTTAGCTTCATAAAGTGTCACATTCCCACGAATTTTTTTACCGAATCCCTTCCTTCAGATCCTCAGGCACATTTCTATATTTATACCGAAAAAAATAGCGCATTTCACACTCGCATTCGAATCCTTCAATGTAAAAATACAAATGCCCAGACCGATAATAAGTAATATTGAAAGCTCCCCTTCAATAAAAAAATATTCTTAAATGTCCTTGTCCCTCCAAAAAAACATCTTCACTTCCCTATTTATCTCACTTACAGAAAAACACTGTCTGTTCCATAATTTTTCCCCATTTCTATCAGTTTTTTTGCTATTTAATGATAACATATTTCATCTCTTTTTCTCAACTAGTGAAAAATTTTCCCAAATCTTCCTAATCTTGTAAAAAAATATTCTCAAAGCCTTATTTTTTTCAATATTTCTTCGGTTAAATCAGTCTTATCAAAAAAATAATATTAATCTTTTTTTATTATCGTTTCAAAATTATCAATTCCAACTGGTAAATTTTTTTATTTTTTTCCCTTCTTTTTTTCATTTTTTCCTCAATTTTTTTCTCTTTCTTTATTGCCACTACTTATAGTGAACCTTATTTAAAATTAAATTGCTAAAGATTATATAAATTTAGGGTTTGAGTAAAATAGTCATAACTTTGAGTTCAGTTTTTAAAGTAATTTTTACTATATATTAATAATGTAGTTCAAACGGAAAAAAATTAAATCTATAATTTTTTTCATAATAATAAAAAAACATAATCTAGAACTTTTTAATTAACTCAGTTCACTAGATTATGCTTTTTCAAATATTATTTGATTCTAAAATATATCCTTATCAGATAATTTTTGCATCTTTTGTTTTAAACATTTCAAGCAATTTTTTTCCACCGTCAATTTTTTTCTTTTTCTTCACCTGTTTATATCAAAAATTACTTCTCCTGCATGAAGCATAATTAGTCTATTTCCATAAGTTATGGCATCTTGCATATTATGTGTTATCATTAGGCTTGTTATGTTATTCTTTTCAATAATTTCCTTCGTTTTTTCAAGGATTATTTTAGAAGTCTGAGGATCAAGCGCCGCTGTATGCTCATCCAAAAGCAATATATCTGGACGGTTTAAAGTTGCCATTATTAATGACAGACATTGCCGTTGACCACCTGATAGAAGTCCTACTTGTGTAAATAGCTGATTTTCCAGTCCTAATCCTAAACTTGCCAACTGCTTTTTGTAAAATTCTATATTCTTTACATCCAGTCCAAATGTAAAATTGAACCGTTTACCTTTATTTTTAGCCATTGACAAATTTTCCAGCACTGTCATAGAAGGAGCTGTTCCCATTGTTGGGATTTTGGTAAACTTGTGAAATCCATTTTGCTCTTTTGTGCTGAACAACATTTGTTATGTCATTTCCATTTAAAATCACGTTTCCGCCATCTGGGATAATTTGACCGTTTAATACATTTAAAAGAGTAGATTTTCCTGCACCATTACTCCCAATAATTGTTATAAAGTCCCCATCATTTATTGTAAAGTTTAATCCTTTAAATACCTGCTTTTCTGTTCCTAATTCAGAGAAGAAAGTTTTTATATAAATTTTTTTAATTCTATCATTATGCTTCTCCCTTCTCAATTAATTTTACCTTTTTCTTACCTTTTTTAGATTTATTAATAAGTTCATTCCATAAAATTGCAGCTAAAATCACCGCTGTTATCAATTTAACATCTGTCGGCTTAACTTCAAGTATTTTTATAACATCATCACTAAAGTGAAGGCTTTCATAAATACTTCTTGTCCAGCTGTTTGACATTAATGCCAAGTTTATTATAAAGTAATACATAAGCGATCCAATTGTAACAATTGAAACTTCATTTATTACACGGGATTTTTTCAATACACCGAGTCCAAGAATTATAGCCGCAAGACCAATAACAATCGTTCCAACTCCCGACTGCAAATCTGCAACTTTAATATTTTGTGCAAATAATGCCCCAGACAATGCCACAACTCCATTCGCAAGCATCAGCCCAAATATTTTCAATCTTTTTTCATTTACCCCAAGACTTACCACAAGCTGCTCATTATTTCCCAATGCCCGTAATGCAAAAACCAAATTTAGAAGTTAGAATATAATCAATTATCATTTTTTTATAATAAATGCAATCAATACTGTAAGCATAAGTTTTTACATCCTGTGTTTTTTACCACATAAATTATTAATGCAATTGTAAAAAAATTATATAAACAGAAAGTGTTCTAATCATATATTTATTTTTCTTTAATTTTATAGTCGTAAAATCCCTTTAATACAAGTAGAATTACAAATGCAATTACAAAAGGCACAAAATCCTTGTTATATGAAATTATTTCATAAATACTTCTATCTGGCGTAATAAATACGTTTGGCATCCCAACAATTCTGGAGTTTATACTATAAAGCCCCGTCATTACCAAAATCCCCGAAAGCAATCCGTTAATTTTCAAATAAACATGCAATGCCCCAGTTACATATCCTGCAATCATTCCACAAACAACTGCAAGAATCAATCCCATAATAGGATTTGTTATCCCAAAAAATCCATTTTTAGAAAGTGCAAATGCCGCAAATACAAATCCTCCCAGCGGAAATGTCCCATCCACTGACATATCAGGAAAATCCAGTATTTTATAAGTCAGATACACTCCCATTACCATTATTGAATATATAAATCCTGTTTTAAAAGCCTCAGGAAGACTCTGTAAAAATACTAATAACTCATTCATCTACCTTTTTCTCTCTTTCTCTAAAAATTTATTAAATCTATTCAGCATCTTTTTTTATTATTCCTATAAATAGCGATTGTTATAAATTCTTCAAGAACTTTTGCCAAATAGCATTTATTTTATTTTCCTACAAACTCAGCTCCATTAAATGCAGGATTTTTCAAATCTAATCCCAGTGCTTGCGCTGTTTTACTATTTACATAAAGTTTCATTTGTTTTGAAGTTTCAAAAGGAATTTGAGAAACAGGTTTTCCTTTAAGAATTTCAATTGCCATTTCTCCAGTACGTTTTCCAAGTGCATAATAATCTAATCCCATTGTAAACAATGCTCCTTCTTTTACTGAAGAATTTTCACTTACAACTACAGGCTTTTTAGCATTAACAGCTTCTGAAGCAATCAGGTTCATTCCAGACACTACAAGGTTATCTGTCGGCAAATACAATGCATCAGTTGATCCCAATAGATTTTTAGTAGCTTGCGCCAGTTCACCAAAGTTATTTATACCTTGCAATACAACCTCTATATTTTTTTGTTTAGCAATTTTTTGAATTTCTTGAACTTGAACTGCTGAATTTTGTTCTGATGGATTATATAAAACTCCGATTTTCTTAGTTCCAGGCTTTAATTTTAACAGTAAATCAAGCTGAGCCGCAACATTTTCCAATTTATCACTTGTTCCTGTAACATTTGGATTTAAAAGTTTTGCACTTGCAGGATCAGTTACAGCTGAAAACAGTACAGGAATATCTGAAATATTATTCACCAATGCTTGTGCCGATGGTGTAGCAATACCAAATACAAGATCTTTCTTATCCGCCTTATAATTTGTAGCAATCAAATTTGCATTTGTAACTTCCCCATTTGCATTTTTTTCATCAAAATCTGCCTTTATTCCAGCTTCCTTAAATGCAGCCTTAAATCCTTCTTTTGCCAAGTTAAGCGAAGGATGTTCCATAAATTGAGTTATCCCAATTTTATAAGCCTGTTTATTTCCAGAATCCTTTGAATCTTTTTTTCCATTGACAGCATCGTTACTATTTCCACATGCCAACATCAACATACCTATCATTATTAACAGTATCTTTTTCATTCTCTTTCCTTTCTCTCCAAATTACGTTTCTTTATTTATATTAAACTTAAATTATGATTTTTTATTTTATTGAACCATTTTAGCTTTGGACTTCACGTCTTCTGGCAATGAAATTCCAAGTGCCGCAAGTGTTTTTTCATTAACTACAATTTCACTAAGAGGCATTGTCTTAAATTTAATTTCGCTTGGCTTTTTACCATTCTTCAAGATGTCAATTGCCATTTTACCAGCTTCTTTTCCAATTTCATAATAACTTACACCTTGTGTAATCAATGCTCCACCTTTAACGTGAGCCGCTTCCGCACCAAATACTATCTTTTTAGCTGCAGTCGCCTTATCTGTAATCAAGCTCACAACCGAAGCCACAAGATTATCTGTCGGCAAATAGATCGCATCTGCTTCTCTTACTAAATTATCTACTGTTTGCGGTATTTCATTTGCCTGTACAACACTTTTTTCAACAATATTCAATCCTAATTCTTTTGCCGCTTTTTTCAAATCTTCCACTTGGATTTTTGAATTTTGTTCTGAAGAATTATAAATTACCCCAATATTTTTTACATTTGGGCCTATTTTTTTCAATAATTCAAGCTGCTGTTTTACATCCATTCTATCACTTACACCAGTTACATTATTCTTCATAATTCCTGCAGACTGTGGATCTGTAATTGCCGCAAACACCACAGGTATGTCATTTGTAGCTTGCGAAGCTGATTGAGCCGCATTTGTCGCAATCGCAAATATCAAATCTTCCTTTGAGCTGACAAAGTTGTTAGCAATCAGATTTGAATTAGTTGTTTCTCCATTTGCATTCTTTTCATCAAATTCAGCATTAACTCCCGCTTCCTTAAACGCAGCCTTAAACCCTTCTCTCGCACTATCAAGTGCCGGATGTGATACAATCTGCGTAATCCCAATTCTATACTTCTTAGAGCCTGTCCCAGCATTTCCGCTACTCTTACTCTCACTTCCAGAATTCCCGCAACTCAAAACCATAAGCATCAAAGCGCTTACCAAAATTAGCAATTTTTTCATAAACTTTTCCTCTCTTTCCTACTATCCTACAATTTTTTTCACTATATTTGAACATTTAACAAAAGAATTTTACCCTCATTTTTAATATTACTTATCAATTCTGCTCCACTCGTAAAAAAATCAGATATTTCTTACTAAATATTCATTAAAATAATATAGCAAATATTATTTCCTTCTGCAATAAAAAAATAATACCATTTTTTTGCTTTAAATCAAATTATTATTTTTCTTTTTTTATTACTTTTTTTGATTATTTTTTTATTCCCTAAATCTTTTTTTCCGCTCAACTAGCCCCTTTAAAAAAATCATTCTTATTATTTGGAAACAAGGGGTTTTAAAACCCCTTGCATAATAAATTTATTATTGAATATATTAAAAACTGTATTGTTGGCAAAATCATATTAAACTCACCATTTTTCAATTTTATATTTATAAGTAGCCAAATTAGCCAGTTCCAAACTGTGGGTAACTATTATTATTGACTGATTTCTTTCCCTATTTATTTTCATAAACAGCTCATTTATAAGATTACTTGTTTCTGTATCCAAATTCCCAGTTGGCTCATCAGCCAGTATTATATCAGGGTCATTAATCATCGCCCTTGCTATTGCAACCCGCTGCTTTTCCCCTCCTGAAAGTTCCATCGGCTTATGTTTTACCCGCTTTGCAAGCCCTACAAGCGCCAGCAGTTCCTTCGCTTTTTTCTTTATTTCATTTTTATTCATACTTTTATTGATAAGTGCAGGCATCATAACATTTTCAAGCGCCGTAAACTCATTTAGCAAATAGTGGAACTGAAAAACGAATCCTATTTTTTTATTTCTTATGACCGTTTTAGCCTTCTCATCCCTATAATGAATTTTTTCTCCACCAATGTAAATTTCACCGTCAGTCGGCTCATCCAAAAGTCCTAATATATTTAAAAGTGAAGTTTTACCACTTCCTGATTTACCTTGAATCGAAATAAAATCTCCCTTTGTTAAAAGCCAAATTTATATTTTTCAAAATATGGATATTTTCAACTTTTGTCTTATAAATTTTATTGACATTTTTCAATTCTATTATCTTATTCATATTTCAATGCCTCCACAGGTTTCAATCTTGCCGCCCTTGCCGCAGGGAAAAATTGTTGATAAAAAAATACAACAGCAAATGTTACTCCGTAAATAATCAAAAAGTTCCTTTTTGTGAAATATACAACGGCAATTCTTCCAAATAATAAGTTCCACTTTTCATATATTCCTTAAATAAGGCTTTTTAAAGCCACAAGTACAAGTGGAGAAAGCAAACTTGCTAAAATCATTCCAAAAAAACTCCGATTATTAACCCTTCTATTGTAAAAAAATTTTTTTCTAATACTGCTGTTTGTATAACCAATTGATTTTTAAAATTCCAATATCCTTTATTTTTTCCCGCACAATCATATTTAAAATTACAGATACAGCAAAGCTTGCAATAATCAGAAGCAAACTTAAAATAGCAATCAATACAAATCTTTCAAATTGTACCGCCCTTAATAAATTCTGATTAATTGTTTTCCAGCTTATTGCCCCATATTCTTTGGAATTTATGACATTTCTTACTTGACTTTAATATTCCTTCAACCTTTTCAGGATGTTCAACTTTGATTCCAATTTCTGTTGCCACTCTTCCCTGATCTGATAAAATTTGCATAGCCTCTAAAGGTACAATTGCAAGATTTGAATCATAATCTAAAGATCCGGTCTTAAAGATTCCTCTTACAATAAGTTTTATCTCCTTATTTTCAGCCGATACAAGACTTATTTCATTTCCAACTTTAAGATTCATTTCGGTAGCCAGCTGTTCACCAACTAAAACTGAATTAAGTTCTGAAATATTGTTATTTCCATCTACTATTTTCAAGTTAAGCCCATTTTTTACATTTTCTGGACTTATTCCGTCAGCTAACACGCCTTTTGCCAGGCCGTTGCCTTTTAATATCGACTGGCTGTTCATTTGCGGGATAACAGCTTTTATTCCTTTAATTTTTTTTACATTTTCTACAGTTCCTTCATAATTATCAAAAAATTTTGATTTTTTATTTTTTACAAGAATATGCGGACTCATTGTCAATAATGAATTTATCATATTTTTTTCCAGACCATTTGAAACAGTCAATGAAACGATAAAAACTGTTACTGCAATAGCTACTCCAAGCACTGAAAATATACTTTGAAATTTTTCTTTCAATAATATGCCTAAATGCAATAAAAATTCTACCATAGTTACTTTTTTTACTCTCCTCCACTTTAGATTTTTTTCAATTTAAGATTTTTTTATTTTTATGTCATTTGACATTTCACGTGAAATATTATAATTTTTCCATAAGCGCCTCTTTCTGAGCCTTAACTTCAGCTATATCCAGTACAATTTCATTACCTTCTTCATCTTCAAAAAAATAATAAATTCACCATTTGCACTTTTTAACTTTTTTTACAAAATCATCAAAAATCCTTATATTTTTTTCCCCATTAACTTTTTGTAATAATTTTTATTTTTCCAAATCTGAATATCCTAAATTTACATCAAATGGAAGTACTCTTACCAATATGACTAGCCCATTATAATCCTTGAACAATTCCTCCCTGTCATAAATTGCAGGTAAAGTATTAGTAGGATTAGCCTGAGAAACAGCTGTGATGTAATTCGTTGTAAGCGGCTCAAAAACCAATCCTCCATAAATATAATATGAAGGCGCTTCCTGCAGCTTTTGTACTTTTTTTACAACACTATATTTTTATATCTGTTTTTCTTTAACGTTACTTGACCCTTTTTCAATTTTTTTATCTCTTATAATTTCATAGCTTAAATTTTCTCCGTATTTTTTTCCTGATTTACAAAATTAAAATCTGTCTTTTTTCATTTTTACGGAATTCTACTGTCCCATCTGATTCAATATCCTTGCCATCTAATTTTAACAGTACGTCATTTCTTTTTAAAACACCATTAAATGGTGAATTTTGAAAAATTTTCTTTATAATAATTCCTTTTGAATCGTTTTTTAATCCCAGCATTTTACGTTGTGACGTACTTTCCAGCTTTGCCCATTGTATTCCCAATTTTGGAGGTCCATCATAATTTCCATCCTTTATATCATCCAAAAAATTATTAAGTATATTAACAGGAATAAAATATCCAATATTATCAGCCTGCGTAAGTCCAGCAAAAGCAACTCCCACAACTCTTCCATTACTTAAAACAGGTCCTCCGCTATTTCCGCTATTAATCGCAGCATCAGTCTGTCCAATCAAAAATTTCTGATTTGTCAAAGTATACGTATTATGCTCCATTCTCGAAACGATTCCTCTAGTCGTACTAAGTTTATCCCCACCAAGCGGATACCCATAAACTGTAAGACTATCTTCAATTTTCGGAAGCGCTCCCAATTTTAATGTAGTTGTTCCATTAAAAAATGCCTTATCTTCCACATCAATCATTGCCAAGTCATATTCTTCCGAAATAAATTTAACATTTGCCTTATATTTTCTAGAATCCCCTTCTTTTCTAACTTGCAGAAACTTTTCATTCAATACGGCATGAGCATTTGTAATAATTCTATTTCCATCTATAATAAATCCTGTCGCTGTCGAATTAAAATCCTGCCCATTTTGCCAAGGCGAAGCATAATTAAACATCTGATGCGCAGCATAAACTTTAACAAGCGCCTTCTTTACCGAACTGTCATCAGCAAAAATAAATCCACATAAAAAAATATGTTTATTATAAAAAAATTATTTTTTTATGTTCATATTCCAAACCTTTCTCGAATATTCTAAATATCCATTTTTTTCCCAATTTGATTTTTGTATTAGCTTCAAAAAAATAACAATTCATTATTTATATTCAACCTAATTTGTATCTTTTTTTATCCTTTGTTATCACTTCCAGAAATTTATCCATCTTTGCTCGAATTTACTCTCATTATTTTTTTACACTTGCACCTTCGATGTCTTTCATTTTTAACTCGTATTTTTTTAAAAAAATTTCATTATTTTTCAATTACAATCTTGTAACTAAACAAAAAGAAATCCAGCTATCACGACATAACCCAAAAAGAATTACAATAAAAGCAATTTTTTTATTGGCGTAAGTTTTTCAATCCCGCTAATTCCTTTATAAAGTGAATGAATCGCTATACCAGCAATTATTATAAAAAAATAGATGACGAAATCATATATTTAAAGTCTGCCCTAAAAAAACATATTTATTTTTTTCTCATCTTTTTATTTCATACTTATCAAGTTTATTTTTTTAAATTTTTCCATATTAATAAAATTATTCATCATCCTGTAATTTATAAAATTAAAAGCTTAATAATTTAAAAAAATTACTTAAAAATAAATTATTCTGTAGTTTTTATAAACTTCTTCTCCTTCTTTTTTTAAATTCAAATTATTTCTTGCATATTTTTTTCATTTTTTTCTCATTTTCATCTGAATTTTTTTCCTGATCCAGCAATTTACTCTTTCTATTTTTCAAGTTCCTTTATTTCATTGCTTGTATTAACTAAACTAGCCTGCATAGCCTTTTTTTCCCCAAAAAAATACATTTACACTTTGTCCAATAAAATAAACAACTAGACTAAAAAAAATATAATATTTCCAATAATCCGTAATTTTTTTCATTATCCCTCCTGCTTTTTATTATTCCTTTTTTTATTTATTTTTTTATCTTTTTCTTATTTTTTTCAATTTCCTTCACAAAACTATCCAGACTGTCAAATTTTTTTGTAAACAGAAGCAAATCTCACATAGGCAATTTCATCCAGATTTACCAAATATGAAAGTATCTTTTCACCCAGCTCACTAGATTTTTATCTCTCCTGAATATTCTGTCAGTATTTCACGTTCAATTTTTATCAATTGTTTCTTCAATTTTTTTCAATGTCAATACTGCGATTTTTCAAATGCCCTGACAATCCCGTTATAAACCTTCTCACGTGAATAAGGCTGCTTTTGCTCCGCTCTTCTTTATTACAATTAATGACAATTCAGCAACTTTTTTTCATGAGTTGTAAATCTTTTTTTCCGCATTTTTTTCACACTCACGTCGTCTCTTAATTGAGTTTCCTTCAAAATAGGAACGACTATCAATAACTTTCGTATTTTCATAGCCACAAAATGGACATCTCATAATTCTTACCCCTATCTTTCTGAACCTCTTTACTTCCTTACCCTAATTACAATATTTAATATCTTTTTAATAACCAGAATATTTTTTTAATTTAAACAAAAAAACATTAACTTCATTTCCATTATCCATTTATTTCTGCATCTCGAATAATTTCAATAATTTCTCCATTTGATTCAGCCTTTAACAATTTATCTATAAATTTGTCATCTCTTATCAATCTTGATATTCTTGCCAGCACCTTTAAATATTCCTGTGTTTTTTTCCTCTGGGCACAAAAACATGAAAAAAATATTTACATTTTCATTATCCAGCGATTCGTAATCTATTCCATTTCTAGAAATTCCAAAAGTCGCTATCAATTCATCCACAGCCTTTGTCTTAGCATGTGGCAATGCAATCTTCTTCCCAATTCCAGTTGATCCCATTTCTTCCCTTGCAAAAAAATATCATTTAATCCTAATTCTTCATCTTTTTATTAAATTTGTCTTTTTTTCAAATTATTATACAATTCCCTAATTACTGTATTTTTTTAGTTTTTTTGATTCTAAATTTAAATTTATCGTATCAACTTTGATATAATCAGCAACATTTTTTTAGTTTCCATAAAATTCCTCCATAATAAATTTCCGTATTTTTTTAATTCAGTTTGTAAATTTCTATTTATAAAATTTTTCAAAAAAATCATAACCATTTTTTTAAAAAAATCTAAATAATTCTCCATTTTTTTCCTGAGTTTCATCCATACTCGAACTATTTTTTTACAATTTTTCAAAAATCTCCTTATATTTTCGCACGCTTTCTTTTTTTACTTTTTTTCAAGTATCAAGCTAATTTCATTTATATCATAAATCCCATGTTCTATCATTACTCTTCTCAAAAAAACGACAATACAATATAATATTTATAACCCTTTTTTTAAAGTATGGAAGAGCATCAATAAAACTTAATATTTCTACCAGCTTATCAAAAAAATCTCCATTTTTCCTCAGTCATATAATAAATTTTTATCTATACTATCAAGTATATACAATGATATTTCCAATTTCTCAATATTTTTTTAAAAATATTTTTTGAAAATTTTTTTATAATTTCTACATCTTTCACAACATAGTAATTATTTTTTTGAAGAAGTGTAATTTCAATTTCATTTAGCGGATTTAAAGAAACAATATCCCTTTTCTTAGATTTTTCGGATACCATAAGCTGTCGCCATAATCTTTCCCAAAAATCTTTTGCTAAAAAGCATTACCAATAAATCCGCCTCTTTCATTTCCTTTTTTTAAAAACAATACAGTTTGTTTTTATTATTTTTCATATCCTACATTTCACATTTTTTTATTTTTAGTTTTTTTAATACATTTATTTTTTTAATTATACAAAGGGTTATCCCTTTGTATAGATTATTATTTCTAAATTGTATAATTATAAACAAGTCTATTTTTTTATTTTATGAATACTGAATTATCTAAAGTTTGATAATCTGTAAATTATTTGTGAACTTTCCCATCTTTTACAGAAATCTTTTGTTGGAAAGGAATATCCGTTTGAAGATTTATAATCACTAAAGTTTACAGTATTTCCCATTACTTCTTATTGCAGTTAGCCAATTATTTGAGAATGTAAATGTATCACCATTTCTAGTTTGAGTCTTTTTTTAGAAGTTATACCTCTTAACTTATTAAACACAGACAATATATTTGCTTCACTTTTTCTCAACTCTTTGAGTGACAGTCTGTTTTAATTTTTGGATAATAAATTGTTTTTCTTACTTCCGCTAAAAGTATAAACTTCTCCTTTATTTATACTCGGCGCTGTAATTGTCAGCTTCATTGTTCCCGAATTATAAGCCATCACATAGCTTTTTACTTCTTTTTTTGTCCCATTAATTGTCGCATCTTCAGTAACATTTACCGTAAAACTTCTTTTTTTCCCAGAAATCCTTGGAAAAAAAGAAAATACCGATACCAATAAAAAAATAATAAAATAACTTTCTTTGCTACTGTTAATTGTCTTAACATAACTAAACTCACCTCTTTTTTTAATTTTTAAAAACAGCTTATATATTACGCTATTTTTATATATCTTAATACAACTTTCTTTAATTTGTTTTGTGAATTTTTCTTTATTTTTGCTGTTCCTCTTCAGCTTTTTACCTGATTTTTGTATCTGATTATTAATCGTGTCATTAACACTCCATTTATAAACTAATACACTTTTGAATATCAAATACGTTAAAACTTGGCTTAAATCTTATTTCTTTCATCTTATTAAAATCATTTAAATTTGTTACCTTCAAAGTTCCTATTTTTTTATTCCTCTTGGTAAAAATATCACTTACTCCTGAAGTTTCTACATTAAATACTGTATTTTTTTATCAACTTTTTCCTTCATTATAGTTCAGGATGGAAAAAGTTCCATTTCCATTTCCACGTAAAATTTGCTGATCAGTTCCATTTAATACAACGCTTAATTTTTGATGTTTTTACTTGTCAATAACGTTACTTCTGAATATTCATCGCTTACTTTAGAAATTTTTCCAATAAGATATCCATTAAACATTACTGGCAAATTTATTTTTTTATGCCTTGCGCTGATCCCTTATTTATATACATTTTTTCCGATGAACTTCCATTTTCCACAAGCGCCACATCTGCCGCTATAAATTCAGATGGATTTTTTTGACGCATTTCCAGCATTTGCCGTAATTTCTCATTTTCTTCCTTCAAATATGCAAACTCCATATTCTGAACCTTATTTTTTTCTGCAATTCAAAATCTCTATTTTTTTATTATTTTTCTACGTACTCTTCTATGTAACTTATGTCATTAATTCTCGATTTCAATTTCAAGACTTGAGTATACAGCATACTTTTAACTTTTACCAGCCTGAAATTTACTGCCTGAGTTACTCCATCTAAAAAAACGTAAATGAACTTGTAATTCTATTTTTTTAAAAAGCAAATAATATTATTACTATAATTATTACAATTAAAATTGTTCTACCTGTACCTTTTTTCAGAAAAAAATCCATTATTATCTAATCCTCTCATTTTTTTGTTTCAATGCCATTATTTAATGTCAATTTTGTAATAAAAAAAGCCTTAAAAATCAAGATCTAAAAAAACATATTTTTAAAAAAAATTGCTAAATTTCAAAATAATAAAAAAACTATATAATTTCGACTTTAAAGCGATATTATTATAATATCATATAACATACATTATATCAAGTATTTTTTTATAATTTATTTTTTTAATTCAATACTTGGTTAGTTATCAAATAATTTCAATATTAATTTATTTTTCTAAAAAAATAATAAAAAGGCACTATAAGTAAGTACCTTTTTCTTAATCTATTCTTGACCAACAACAGCTCTATAACGTTTTTTTCAAGTTT